>Ga0209007_1000092_pt1 | contig 53296 bp, 49 predicted proteins | sample JacPinW_OM1H0_O2_FD_187961 | JGI IMG/M metagenome (GOLD analysis project Ga0209007, IMG submission 187961) | Forest soil microbial communities from Algoma, Ontario, Canada - Jack Pine, Ontario site 1_JW_OM1H0_O2 (SPAdes) (version 2) | ecosystem: Environmental > Terrestrial > Soil > Boreal... | reverse complement strand
ATTCAGTTGCTGCACCCGTTCCCGCATGCCTGCCATGCCAACACCGGGAGCGGTGTCGGTGCCAAAGCCATGGCCAGCGTCCATTACTTCCAGAACCAAGCTAGATGAGCAGCGCCTGAGGCGAACGCGCCCGGTACTGCTGCCGGAGTGGCGGTGAACATTTGTCAGACATTCCTGCACGAGACGAAATACGGCGAGCTCCATTTCCGGTTCCAACCGTTGCAGGTTGTCGGCGACGCTCAGCGTAATATCGAGTCCGCTGCGCTCCCCGAGCCCTTCTGTGTACCAGTGAAGCGCTGATGAAAGTCCGACCTCGTCTAGCAGCGGCGGATGCAAAAGATATGACGTCGTGCGTATCTCTTGACTTAGTATCCGAAGTCGTTCTTGGGCATCGCTGATGGCTTTGGCGAGATGGGCCGGATCGTGCTTCAAATCTTCCTCGATCCGCGCAAGGTTCATGCCGAGCGCTGCCAAGCTCTGGCCCGCGCTGTCGTGCAATTCACGCGCAATGCGCCGACGCTCCTGGTCCTGAGTGATCATCATTCGACCTGAGAGGTCTCGTAACAGCTCCGACTGGCCAAGAATCTCGGCGTTTCGCCGCTGTAACTCTTGAGTACGGAACTGCACTTGGTTGTCCAACGCATCGGCGAGTGCGCGAACTCGGTCTTCGCTCTCGCGCAATGCCTTCTCCGCCTGCTTACGATGAGTGACATCACGTGCTATTTTCGAAACACCGATGATCTTGTCTGTGGAGTCTCGGAGCGGAGAAATTGTCAGCGATATATCGAGATTCGTGCCGTCTTTTCGCACCCGAATGGTATCGAAGTGGTCGATCCGCTCGCCTCGGCTGAGCCTGGCAAGTATCGTTTCTTCCTCGGCCATCCGCTCGGCGGGGATAATTAGCGAAATGTGCCGCCCAATGGCCTCCTTAGCTGTATATCCAAAGATCCGCTCCGCCGCGGCGTTCCAGCTGGTGACGACGCCCTGCAAGGTCTTGCTGATGATGGCGTCATCGGAGGACTCCACGATTGCAGCAATTAAGCCCATTGCCTTATCGGCTTCTTGGCGTAGCGCTGGAAGTTCTTCCAAAAGGGATTGGCTGATGTGATCGGTGCTTTCAGGATCATTCAGAATGCAATTAGCCAGTGCTTCGTGGGTGGCCAGAAGCTGCTTAATATCGTCCTCAAACTGAATTTCTGGGTGGACTCTGGTCCAGTAGTGGGCTGCCCTAACGAAAGTCAAGAAAAGCAGCAGGTATTGAAATCGCACCGCACCCAGCAATCGCTCGAGCGCGTCGATGCAAACAGACCCATCCGCGGTTTGCAGGAAGACATGGCCCGCGAGCGCGAATATTGCATCTTCAATCTGCGAGTCGGCGGCGGGTACTTCCGCAAGAGGTGTGGGGCACGCCGCGCAAAGAGAAAGGCGCAGCCGCACTTCAGGACCACGTGGAAATGGACGTCGCAGCAAATCAACGATATCCGCGACACTTTGAGTGCGAGCACCTTTGTCACCAGCTGGACGACCACGTCCAACCAGGAAACCCACATGACGAGCGATGCAATAGCGGACAGCGCAAAAACGTGAAAGATAGACGAAGAGCCGCTCCTTAAAGACAGACGGTAGTGGGTTGTCCAGGTAGGCGACTTGCGCAAATCCCCAGAGCTTCTCGGTGATCTCGGGAGTTTCGGGCGCAAGCTGGAAGAAATTTGGAAGGACGCCGAAACGCTCGCCGACCCTCCGTTCGAGTTCTGTTGCGGGTGTATCCGGTGATTGAGTGTTCTTGAACACCTTGTGCACGTCACTCTGGTTCGGTCAGCGGCGAAACGGGCACCAATCATACATCCAATTGGACGTCAATAGGGACATAATGCCCCACTAAAGCCCGCGCTAGCCGGATGTATTCCAACCCATCGCAGATTTGCAGTTTTGGCACGACGATTCCGAGAAAGAAACGCACGGAGATTCATACCGCTTCAGACCGGAATGAGCGACCGTACGTGCCCCACGAGTTCTCCCAATTCACTTTTTGACACAACACGGTCAACCAGCAGGTTGGACCCGAGCAGGTGCTTGCCGAGATTCGCATGTTGCGTAAACAAGATGATCGGAACATCAGGCAGAGAGGTTCTCAATTCCCGCGCCGCGGTTACCCCATCCATGACAGGCATGGATAGATCGAGAATGATGAGGTCAGGCCGGTGCTTCAAGGCCAGAACAATCGCTTCCTGACCATTCGCCGCTTCCGCACAAATTTCGTAGTCTTGCTCGGGCTCAAATAGGCTGCGTAACAGTGTGCGGATTTTCGGGCTATCGTCCGCCACAAGGATCGTCTTGGCCATCTCGCACTCCGCGATGGGCGGGCAGCCCGATACAGTAAAAACACCAAAGGCAGGGACTTTACGATCAGGTATTTGATGTAGACCATTGCAGCGAGGGACTGAGCCCTGCGGTCTGACCATAGGCTCCGAGTATCGCTGTGTCGTGAGAATTCTTGGCGGGATGAGTACGCCCGCGCAGCCTGGCGGTATTCTATTTCCCGGGAAGTTTATCTGCGAGTTCACTGGCTAGCTTGTGGACGTCTGTTGTCTTGCTAAGCGACTGAATCTCTTGCTTGGAGGAGTCCACGTTTACGCCCGCATGCTGGCACAGTTTCTGAAGCATTTGAAGGATCGTCGTCAACTCCTGCTCGGCAAGCATCCCCACCTGCAGATCCAGATGCGATCTCTGCTCAGACTGACGAGACATCCGGCCTTGACTGATCAGCACGAAGATCGTTAAAAACACACCTTCGGAAGAGACGACCAGCGCCAGCGCGCCAAAAGGGAACGGATCAAACGGTTTGACTCCTGGAATTACTTTCAGGTTTAGCAGCGCCCATCCTGCGATGAGAACTACTTGAATGGCCAGGAATCCCACGTTGCCAACGAGCTTTGTAATCACGTCGCTGACTCGCTCCGTAGCGGTTCGGCGGCCAAGCGCGTCATGTTCGAGTTTGGCGATTGCTTCGATATTGCGCCCTGATGGATTCGCTTGCGATGCCAATTGCTTTTCCATAGCTCGGCTCCTATTCGTCGCTGTTTCGAACTAATTAGTTTGATGTGTAAATCGTCGCAGTTGATCTGTCCATCTTAGATATCGGCTTGTCGGATCGCCGCCGTCAAGGATGCAAGTATGTGTTTAACGAGACAGACACCGACGCTCGAAAGGTCCAGCATGAAGTTGCGTCGGGTAGTCAGACAGCCGCCTCGGAGCTTCGTCCCCCCTTTTGGCTGGTTGCGTTGGCTTGAACCCTGCTCTGAAATAAAAGGAAAGGATGTATGCGTAAATGCGTCATTTTCGTGGCAGCGGCTGGACTTCTACTGATGGCCTGTTTCCCCATGGAAGCGCAAACACCCGCGACGCAATTGGCTCTGGAGCAGACGCCTTCTGGCCTAACCGTAATTTTGTTCCCGGCACCGAGAGTCTGGTTATCGCCGATCGCGCTGCCGATTCAACTTTTCGCAAGACGATTGCCACGTCCCGCATTTCTTTTAGACACCGTATATGAGCCTGATCCCAGCCTGGAGAATCGCCTGCCGATAGAGTCGTTTGAGACACGTTTCCTTACAGAGTCGAGCCTTCCGGTAGCCCACTTATGGAGGGGACTGAAGCTGGTCCTCTTTGAGAGCACGATTCACCCTCGTGGCCTGGAGCTGACTTCTGGGATCGGTTCTTACTACTTACGTCCTTCGATCAATGATCAAGCGGGAGTAGCGAATTCGTTTGGGTTCAGCGGCGTCAGTTTGAGATATAGCTTCGGCCGGGATGCCCAGAGAGGAAACCCGGTACAGATATGGCGTTGTGTGTCATGGGTCATCGGAAACGGTCGCGGCTGCCGCCCCTAGAAGCTCATCGATTCACTCGCTTTGCGACAATTATTGTGGCCGGCTCAGCCTTCACATTGCGGTTTCCGCGCGGCTGGCGAGCGGATCGCCCCGATGAAATTCAACGCGACCTGCGCATATCGTTCACTGTCGCAAGTTCTGCAGCTTCTCTGGCACCGTGAAGCCGACGGCGGTTTCCCACGAACCGTAAGTCGGATTTGGCAGTTGGAACCAGCGCTCACCCCACATCGTCTCGTGCGCCGCAAAGAGTGAGTCACGGGCGCCGAGGTCCTTGGGATTCGCTGGTGTCCGGACGAAGTCGCCAAGCTGGTCACCAAACATAAGCAGAATACGGAATTTCGCGGCGCATTTCGTCCGCCGTTCAGTTTTGTCGCCCTTGTTGCCGTCGTCGCAAAACAGGTGCTCGGGTGCGGGATCGAGCGGCAGGCCCAAGTTGCGGAGCACCTGCGCAGTGGGATCGCCGGCTTTCGTCGGATCGCACACGCGGTTCGTAATGTAGATCGGCGTCACATGCTTCGCCGTGGCGAATTCCAAAAAGTCCTTCGCACCCGGGACTAAACCTGCGGCGCGCTCGTTCACCCATTCGTCCCACGCTTTATCCGAATATTCCCGACCGGAGGCTGCCAGCCGCGCCTCGAAGGGTGAGTTATCGAGCACCGTTTCGTCGAGATCCAAAATCACGGCGGGAGGCAGTTTCGAAAAGTCACCGGTCTGTTCGAGCCCTGCGGTCCAGTGCGGATCCTTCAGCGCTCGCTCGAGCGCCGATTCCCCCCAACGATAGGTTTCGAGGGCGCTGGCGCGATACTCGACGGACGTCTGCATCCAGAGCACTGCGTTCAGGTTCACATATGTCGGTCCCGCCGGCGGGCCGGCGCCCAGAAGAAGCAACGAACCGATTGCGGCAAAAGAAGCCACGCTTCGCAGCATAGATTTCTCTCCGTTAGTGAGAGTGGTCGTCGATCGGCGGCGGCCGGATGAAGAATTGGTTTTTGTCGATGTTTGCCGGAACCGCCACGTCGAAAAATCCGACCATCATTTCGTCGTAGGTTTGATCACCCCAGTACACAGCGGACGTCGGATCGGGATTATGAGGATTGTTTTTGGAATTGTCGAACCAGGCCACAGCTTGCAGAGTGGTTCCCGCAGCGATCGGACGCGGCACGGCGAGTCGGTAACTGAGCTGCCAGTAAAAATTGTAATTCACGCGCAGCAGCGTCTCCGCTCTGCCGTCTGCATGAAGGATGTTGTATTCGAATCGCTTGCCGCGCAGGTGCATGTGCGGAAAAAAACTGAGCAGCACGGCGTCGTTCGGCATCGTGCCGTGCACGTCCACGCGATAATCGTCCACGCCCGGCGGAATCACGAAGTCGCTGTTGGTCAATTGCAGCGTCAGCACCCGCTGCGCAGGCGATTGCTTCGCAAACACCAGCCCGATTTTGGTCTGATCCACGGTCCCGCGTCCGTGCGTGGTGTAATGCATTTGAAAAACAAGATCGGATCCGGCGGGGATGAATTTCGCCATGCCGGCTGGCCAGCTGTCCGGCGAACTCCCCGGCGCATAAACAAGCAGGATGTCCGCCTTCGTCGTGTGCGTGTCGTGGCGGTCTTGTTCATCGGTCATATCCGCCGCCGTGAACGGAATTCCGAGGGGGGCGTGGCGCAGCCAGTTCGAGTCCGGTGGACGAACGTACACGACAGCATGATGCACATTCTCGCGGCTACTCGGCCGAATTTCCGACATGCGAACCCATTTGCCATCGGTGAAGCCGGTGGGGACGATTTCGTAGGTGTAATCGACATCGCCTTCGGCTGGGATCGGCACGGGCTTCGGCATCTCCACTACCGCGTCCGGCGTGGGGATGTTCCATCCACTAACCCATTTTCGCAGGGCGGGCGCGTCCTGACGATTTCCCTCTGGCGCACCGGCCGCGGCCCACGACGCGATCGCATTGATTTCAGCGGGTGATAGCGACGGATCGCTCCGCCAATGGCCTACGTTCGGGTCGGCAAACCAGGGTGGCATGCGCCGGGAGCCGACGGAATCGGCGATCGCCCGCGCCAGCGGCCGAACCTGGTCATAGGTTACAAGCGGCATCGGGCCGATTTCACCGGCTCGATGGCAGCTCTGGCAGTGCCGCTCGAGAATCGGCTGGATATCGCGATAAAACGTTGGATTTGCTGAGGAATCCTGTGCGCGAATAGCGGCTGGCGCTGCCAAGACAATCGCGAAGGCAAGGGCTAGGCGCAGCATGCGGACTGAACCGAGTTTTTCGAGGATTTGAGTCCGCCTGATGCGCGATTCCGGCACACCGGAATTGTGGCGGCTCGAACCTCGGATTGCAACGGGCGCGCGCGAAGGGGCTTCCCCTGTTCGAAACATTGTCGAAAAAATCTCGCCGCAGACGGAGGCGCTCAACGTAGAATTTCGGCATGGCAAAAGGCTGGGAAAGCAAATCGGTCGAAAGTCAGGTGCAGGATTCGCAGAGCAAGACCCTCAGCAAGGGCGGCGCCAGATTGACGCCGTCGGAAATGGACACCAGAAGGCGGCGGGAAGTGCTGATGCTTTCACGCTCACGCGTGGAACGGGATTTGCAGACCAGTCAGGACGAACGGTACAAAACGCTCCTCACGCGCGCTCTTGCGGACATCGAAGCGCAGATTTCGGCGCTCGAAGAAACCGTCGGCGGGAAAAGCTAGCAACCGGGATCAGTCGCGCGGTGGTTCCGACTCCGCGTCCTCGACAAAAAACACTCCCACGCCGTTCTGATTCTCGTCGCGCCCCGGGGCACAATGCACAACCGTCGCGCGCAGCGAAAGCGACGTCGACCGGTTCTGATCTCCCACAGGTTCAATCACCACGCGCATCTCCGATTGCAGCCGCGGCCGGCTGCTCAACAAAAGATACGCGCCTTGAATGCTCATGTCGCGCACCAGGGCTTTTTCCTCGAAGGACGCGCCGTTCTCCCCCACTCCGCTAACAGTAGCTGTGAACTTCAGCCGTCGACGCTGGCCCAGGCGCGATTCGGGCAGGCTGAATTCCACGCCGCGGTCACCCAGCCTGACGTTCATGCCCTCCATCGCGGCCCAAGTGCACGGAAATTCCTGACGAGCCGCAGAGAGGAATCCATCGACCATGCGGCTGGAAGAATCCGGATCATGGTGGAACAGGATCAGGTTCCTCACCTTCGTTTCGCGGGCAATCTTCACGCCCTCGAGCCAGCAGGAATGTCCCCAGCCTTTGCGCGTCGAGGCGAGCTGCTCGGGAGAATACTGTGCGTCGTAGATTAGAACATCGGCGCCTTGAGCCAGTTGCCGCAGGTTGTTGTCGTATTCGGGCGCGCCGGGCTCATTGTCCGTGGCGTAGACGATCGAGCCGGCGGGCGTATCCATGCGGTAGCCGATGCAGCCCTGAGGATGGTTCAACCATGCCGTCGAGACGTGAGTTCCTTTCACATCCCACTGGTCGCCACCTTCGATTTCGCGGAAAAAGCGTTCGGCGGACATCATGTTCACGTCGATCGGGAAATACGGGCTCGCGAACTGCGCTTCGAGCACCTGGCGCAAGCTGTTGCGGCCGAGGTGCTTGGATTGAAAACTATAGAGATGAAAACGATTTTGGGCCTCGAAGAACGGATGAAAAAACGGCAGTCCCTGAATGTGGTCCCAGTGATAGTGCGTGACCAGGACGTGCGCTTCGATTCCGCCGTCCCCCTGCCAGCGCGACCAGCGATTGTGCATCGCATGGAGGTGATTGCCGAGCATCCGTAGTCCGGTTCCACAATCGAGAATAAAGTGCGGGCCGCCCGCGACATCGACCTCGAGGCAGGCGGTATTGCCGCCGTAGCGCCAGGTGTCGCGCTCGAGCGTCGGCGTAGAGCCGCGCACTCCCCAGAAGGTCAATTTGGTGCTGTCTGGAGGCATGAAGGGGCTGTTTGAAGCCCGATAATTTGCCGTTTCCCCCGGTTTTTGCGGAATCCGGCCTCAATTTCATGGTAGGGGCGGCATGATGGTGAGTCAATTGAGTTTCCGGAGCACGCGGCGAGAAACGCACGTCCGGCTGATTGCCGCGTTGCGACCCAGGTGACACGTGCGGGGCGGCGCTGTTCGATCGGGGCGTAGTGCGAGTAGAATTCACTCGATGCACGTCCATCCCCATACGGGATTCAGTCACGGTCATGGACACGGCCATGGGCATGATCACGGTGCCGCGTTCGCTGACGGAGCCGCGGGAGTGCTCGGCGCGGCTGTGGTTGCGACCCTGGCACTGGTTGCGCTGGAGCTGGTGGCGTCCTACGCCGGGCATTCGATGTCGCTCTTGAGTGACGCGGTGCACAACTTGACCGACGTGCCCACGCTGGTGATTTCCTGGCTTGCGACGCGCTGGGCCAAGCGCCCTCCCACGCACGAGAAAACCTACGGATATCATCGCGCGGGGATTCTGGCCGCCTTTGTGAACGCGATGCTGCTGACGCTCGCGTCGTTGCTCGTACTGGGCGAATCGATCCTGCGGTTGCAAAAGCCGGTTGCGGTCGGCACCGGAGTGATGATGTGGGTTTCACTTGCCGCGCTTGCAGTGAACGGCGGCATCACGCTGGGGGTTTCTCGCGGGCGGCGCGATCTGAATATGCGCACGGTCTGGATTCATAACCTGGGTGATGCGCTGTCGAACGTAGCGATATTCATCGGCGCGTTGGTGATTCGCGGGGCTGGTGCGCAGTGGGTGGACCCGGTGATCGGCATCGGGATTGGAGCGATGGTGTTGTGGTCAGGGCAGGGAATTCTGCGCGAGAGCGGGCACATCCTGTTGGAGGGCTTGCCGCGCGAGATTCGCCTGGAGGATGTGGCTGCCGCGATGTTGGGCGTTGAGGGCGTGCAGGAGGTTCACGACGTGCACATCTGGACGCTGGGAACGGACTTGCAGGCGCTGTCGTGCCACGTGCGCATTCCGGACATGCACATGGAGGAAATCGAACGAATACTGGCGAGCATTCGCGAAGTGCTCGGTCGCGATTTTCACATCACGCACACTACGATACAGTTTGAGCGGGCCGGTTTGCCGGCGACGACCGGTTTGTATATGCCGGCGCCGGTGCGCTGACGGGCGCCATAGCTTTCAGCGGACGCGTTTGCGCGGCTTGCGAGGGGCGGGCTGGCAGGCGGGACAGAAATAGCTGCTGCGTCCGGCGACGATTGCGCGGCTGATCGTCCCATCTCCGCGGAAGCATTTTTTCCCCAGGCGCTGATAGACGCGGTGCCGCAGTTGAAATTCTCCACGACGTCCATCGGAATCCACGTAATCGGAAATGGACGAACCGCGCATGCGGATCGCTTCGTTCAAAACGTGGCGCACAGCGCGATAGAGCTGGCGCAGCTCGGAGTGCTTCAGATTTGCGCCGATCTTCATGGGGTGAATTCGCGCGCGCCAGAGGCTTTCGTCGGTGTAGATATTTCCCATGCCGCGAAGGACTGTTTGATCAAGCAGCAGCGCTTTGATGCGGGCGCGGCGGGATTTCACGAGCTCGATGAATTGTGCTTGGGTCGCTTCCAGCGCATCGAGCCCGAGCTTTTCGAGCCGTGCCTCGGGCGAGTCACAAGCGAGCATACGCATCTTGCCGAAGCGCCGGATATCGACGTAGCGGAGTTCGCGGCCGTCGTCGAGCGCAAGAAAGACGTGTGTGTGCGGCGCGATGGGAGCTTCCGGCGGGCCGATGAGAATCTGGCCGGTCATGCCGAGGTGGATCAGCAGGGAACCGGCGGGCGCTCGGCCGTTGGAGCTTTCCAGCTTAACGACGATGAATTTTCCGTGGCGGCGAACGCCGCCGACCCGGCTGCCGGGCAGGTCGCGTTCGAGCGCGGCGGGATCCTCGATGAAATCGGTCTTGCCGAGGCGGACGTTCAGGATGCGGCGTCCTGGCAGGACTGCCTGGAGGCCGCGGACCACGGTTTCGACTTCTGGCAATTCGGGCATGGGTGGTTGGATGCGCGTCGTGATGAAGTGAACTTCAATTGCCTAACGCAATGTACACAGTGGCCGCGCAGAGGGCACGGAGAATGATAGGACTACTTATGGCAGCGGAATTCCTGGTGAGGCTACGATGCCAGCCACGCGGAGGATTTCGGCGTATTCTTCGTCGGTCAGCGGACAGATGGTGAGGCGCGTGTTTTTCAGGAATTTGATCTTGCGGAGCAGGCGATCGTCGCGCAGTTCGGCGAGCTTTACGACGCGAGGCAGCCGCTCGATGGCGCGCAGGTCTACGACCATTTTCTTGGACTCGGGCTCTTGTGGGTCGGGGTAGGGATCGCGGGTGACTTCGGCCAAGGCGTAGAGCGAATGCTCCGGCTTACCGTGGTAGCAGAGGGTACGGTCGCCCTTGTGAACTTGCTTGAGCTGGCGGGTGGCGTCCGGCCGGTTCCCGGCGTGCCGCCACATTTCCTTGCCCTTCACAAAGAGGGTGTCCCAGTGGTAGATCCGGGGATCGACTGCCAGCAGCCAACGTCTTGGTTTTGGAGGAGCTTGAGTCATCCGTCGAGAAGCGCCGCGCGCACTATACACGCAAGGATAAAATAAATGGAAGCCCTGTCTGCAAGATTTTCAGCCAAAAAGTGACAAAAATTGCCTGAATGACACCTGCGGAGCTCCAAAAGAGGACCGTCAGGAGCCCACGTCGACGAAGACGTCTTCCCCGCGCACCTCGACTGGGTAGGCATCGACCCCGATGGCGGGGTTCTGGGCTACCTTTCCGGTGGTTACGTCGTATTGCCAGAGGTGCCAGGGGCAGGTCACGAGCGTGCCATCGAGCTCGCCTTCGCCCAGCGGACCGCCTTCGTGGACACATACGCTATTGATAGCGAAGAACTTACCGGCAATATTGGCAATTGCGACGGCTTGGCCGCCGACCTGGAATTCATAAATCTTGCCTGGCGGCACATCTTGTTTGCGAGCTGCACGAGCAAAAGCCATTGAGCACCTCAAAGTAGGCACTGTCGAAGGCGCCGTCTAGTGGGCGGCTGCTCCGGCTGCGTGATGATACGTCTTCTCGCCTGCCTCGATTCGCACGCCCAGCCGGTTTTGGGGCGGCGGGAGCGGGCAGGTGGTGAAGGGGTTATAGGCGCAGGGCGGATTATATGCCTCGTTGAAGTCTAAAATCATCCGGCCGTTGGGCTCGATTTTCGTGTCCAGGAAGCGCGAGGCGGCGTAGGTTTCGTGGCCGCTGGTGAGGTCACGAAAGACGAAGGAGGCGTCGGTGCCGTTCACTTCGGCGTCGAGGCGCAGGTCTTTTCCGCCGAGGCTGAACGCGACGTAGCCGAGGATCGTTTCTTGAAGCGTGTCGCCCATTACGTTCTGGATTTCGATTTGCTTCGGCTTGTCGTAGGCGACGTATTTCCCGACGACGCGGTAGGATTCATCGACCGGAAACCAGCGCGTGCCGGCGAAGGTCTTTCGCAGGCTACTGTTCTTGTCGCGCAGGCGGACGGTGAACCGCTCGCCGCTGGAGTGCACGTACAGCGTGAGGTCGCCGACGACGAGCTGATCGGCGTTGGAATCTGGATGCATTTCGGCGGATTCGACTGCTTTGCCCTCAAGGAGCGCCGGGACGCCGGAATTTACGTGCACCACGGTGCGACCGGCGTGGAATTCGAAGCTGCCGGCGTTAGCGGGGGCGGTGGCGGGAAGGACGATGTCGTTCAGCGGGCCAGAGCCGAAGCTGTTGGCGCCCTCGTGCAGCCAGAAGAGGCCGCTGACGCTTAGCCAGCCGTGATCCGATCTTAGATCCGCTTCATAGGCCTGCCGCCATTTTTCGACGGATGCGCGATAGGCGGGATCGGCGATTGGCGCACTCGGCGCGGGCGCCACGCAAACAGCGATCAACGCCACCAGCACAATAAGCGAACGGCCATGGCAGGCCAACGGCCTCATGCGGGAATTATACGTGACTTCCGCAGTTCCAGCAGAACGAGCCGACTCCCTGGCTGAGGGCGCCGCAGCGCGAGCAATAACGCGCTGGCCCTGGCGCGGGGCCGGCGACTGCGTAGAACGGACGGCATTCGTCGGCGGTACAAGCCCAAATCAGCGCAACGAACCACCCAATCACCGTCCACCCCAGCAGCAGATTCACCAGGAAAACGCAGGCGAAGGCGTGTTTGCGGTGGGCGACGATTGACGGGAGGAAATACAGCAGGCCACAACCAATCAGGAAGAACATGTTCGCACTCCCCTAGGCTCGGAGCTGCCTTTGCCTTCGGCAGCCGGTCTATAGGGAATACGTTGGAGCCCCCGAAATTGTTTCCTAGTGCTCGACCTTGCCGAGCAGCTCGGCGAAGCGGGCTTCGCGGTCCTTCTGGTCCAGGCCTTGGTAGATGTCGGCGATCTGTGTCGCGTTCATGGAGCAGAATTTCGGGCCGCACATGGAGCAGAACTTGGCTTCCTTGTAGAAATCGTCAGGAAGCGTTTCGTCGTGCATGGCGCGTGCGGTCTCGGGATCGAGCGAGAGCTCGAACTGCTTGTTCCAGTCAAACAGGAAGCGGGCGTAACTGAGAGCGTCGTCGCGATCGCGGGCGCCGGGACGATGGCGGGCCACATCCGCGGCGTGGGCGGCGATCTTATAGGCAATCACGCCCTGGCGGACGTCGTCCGCGTTGGGCAGACCCAGATGTTCCTTGGGCGTGACATAGCAGAGCATCGACGCGCCGTGCCAGCCGATCATCGCGGCGCCGATGGCGCTGGTGATGTGGTCGTAGCCGGGGGCGATATCCGTGACGAGCGGGCCGAGCGTGTAAAACGGAGCTTCGTAGCACAGCTCGTTTTCTTTTTTCACCTGCAGTTCGATCTGGTCGAGCGGGATGTGGCCGGGGCCTTCGATCATCACTTGCACGTCGTATTCCCATGCTTTTTTCGTGAGCTCGCCCAGCACTTTCAGCTCGGCGAATTGGGCTTCGTCGCTGGCGTCGTGCAGGCAGCCGGGGCGCAGGCCGTCGCCGAGGGAAAAGCTGACGTCGTGCTTCTGGAAAATCTTGCAAATGGACTCGAAATTCTCGTAGAGGAAATTTTGGGCTTTGTGGAAGCTCATCCACTGCGCGAGGAGTGCGCCGCCGCGGCTGACAATTCCGGTGATGCGGTTGCGGACCAGCGGCAAGAATTCGCGGAGCACGCCGGCATGGATGGTCATGTAGTCGACGCCCTGCTCGGCTTGCTCTTCGATCACCTCGACCATCACGTCAATGGTGAGATCTTCTGCGCGCCGGACGCGGGAAAGCGCTTCGTAAATCGGAACTGTGCCGATGGGCACGGGCGAGGCGTTGATGATCGCCTGGCGGATGCCGGGGATGTCGCCGCCGGTTGAGAGGTCCATCACCGTGTCGGAGCCGTAGTGCACGGCGCGGTGGAGTTTTTCGAGCTCGTCCTTCACTTCCGACGTGGTCGCGGAGTTGCCGATGTTTGCGTTGATCTTGCAGGCGAAGGCTACGCCGATGCCCATGGGCTCGAGGTTGCGGTGATGGATGTTGGCGGGGATGATGGCGCGGCCGCGGGCGATTTCGTCGCGGACAAGTTCGGGTGCGACTTTTTCGCGGGTTGCGACGTAGAGCATTTCCTCTGTGATCAGGCCCTTGCGCGCGTAATGCATTTGCGAAAAATTCCGCGCGCCGCCGCTCATTGCCGCCGCACGCTTTTCGATCCAGCCGTCTCGCAATGCCATACATTCCCCCAGTTCGCGCTCGCCGCCGCGGCGAAGCGCGTCACGTTCGGCGCCATTATCGCACCGCCATACTCGCGCGGCAACCTTGGCCCCGCACGCCAAACGATTGACAGATCGAGTGCTCCGGGAGTATCCGCCGTTCTAATGCGCGATGCTCGGAACGATTTTGCGGGCGGCTCTCCGAGATTCGCCTAACCGTGCCGAGCCTCTGCGAATCAAAACTTATATTTCAGGGCTAGCTGTATCAATCTTGGGTCTGCCGTATTCACGACATGGCCAAACAGCGAATTGTCTACGTCGCCGTTCACGGCTGCCGGACCGAAAAACTGTGTGTGGTTGAAAACGTTGAACGCTTCTACCCGGAACTGCAGCTCATTCGTTTCGCGGATTTCGAAATTTCGCTGCAGCACCAAATCCGTGTTGAACGAACCGGGGCCGGAGAAAGATCGCCGCCCCGCATCCCCGACTGTACCTATGGCATTGTCCTGGAAAGCGCCGGGATTGAAGTACAGTAGTCCGTGACGCGGGTCGGAACTGATGTCCAGCGGCTCACCCGTCCGGTCTGGCATGTCCAGATAGCGATTGTTGACGCCGTTCGGGCTGCTCCCCTGCAAAGAATTATCGCCATTTGTGCTCAGCGTAACAGGGAAGCCGGTACTGACACGCGTAACGCCAGAGATCTCCCAGCCTTCCAGCAGAAGCCGAGCGTGTTGCGTCAGCCGTTCCAGCGGCAATTGGTAATTGTAGGTCGCCACAAAGTTGTGCGTCAGATTCCAGGCCGAGATCCCTCGAGTGGCGTTGAAATTGAACGGATCAAGAACATCGGAAAGCGACGAGGCTTGATCGATGGACTTGCTGTACGTATAGCCAAGCGAATAAGTAAGGCGCTTGGCCGAGGCTTTAACACTCACCTGCAGCGCGTCATAATTCGAATTCGCGATGCTCCCGTCGTAGTCGTCGTTTCCGTAGTAATTCCCCGACTGCACGTTGTTATTGATGAGGCTCGGGTTCAAGCCCAAACGGGTGCCCTGAAGGACTGCCCCCGCAGGATACGTAACGCCTTGAAATGTGACCGGCTCAGCCAAATTGAAGGTGCTGTTTTCATCGCCAGGCCCGCAAGACTCTCCCGCTGTAAGAACGCCAGGCTGATTGAGAGCCACACAGAGCGCTGGATTGCCTGGGTCCGCGGAATAGACTCCGAGCAGATGATGACCCTGGGAACCGACGTAGCTGATGTCCAAAAGGGCTTGCCCCGGCAATTGGCGTTCAAACGAGAGAAAGTAGTTTTCCGTATACGGATAAGTATTCCACGGCGGAGGCGCGGTCATGCCCGACTGCGGGTTGTAAATGTTGTCGAAGATGACGCTTGTATTCGGATGGCTGGCCCTGGCGTTAAGAGGCGGGAACGTAAGCGGATAGGGAGTGATCCCCGGTGTACCGTCCGCCAAATCGTACGGCGCGGCAAAGAGGCCGTTGTAGACCGTGCCGCTCAGGCCGTAAGGAGGCTGAGGCTCGTCAACGCCAAGCGTATTGCCCTCGATTATCGAGTTAAATATCCCGTAGCTTGCGCGGATGCTGGTTTTTCCGGCTCCGCCGAAAACCTTTCCTAAGAGCCCGCTGCTCGGATTAGGCGAATACGCTATTCCGATCCGCGGAGCGAATCGAAACTTTTCGGGCACCAGTGTATTCGGAATACCCGGGTCCGTCGGATAAACCAACCCCGGGAACGCGTTGGGGTACACCACCGACTGTTCGCCCGGCTTAAAGGTTGGAACCTGGTCGTACTTTTCCGACCAATACCGCATTAGCTCCACGCGCAGCCCGTAGTTGAATGTAAAATTAGGCTTAACCCGCCAGGAATCCTGCCCATACCAGCCCGCGTATCGGTGGCGCGGATAGTACCTCCCGGAGTCTTGTTGGTTAAATTGGTTCGGCGCCCCGATGAGAAAATCCGCAAAATCGCTACCGGTTTGGTATCCATCGAATATGAAGGTCCCGTTGAATATCGCATCGGGATTCACGTTTACCTGCTCGAAGCTCACATCGATTCCGGCCTTGAGGGTGTGATTGTGTACGACTTTGGAAAGGCTGTCGCTTATCGAAAACGTGTTGTTGGCTTGTGCCACGTTGGTGATTGGAAGTCCCATTGTGAAGGCGCCCTGGAACACGATGTTTTCGACCCCTTCGATTTGGGGAGCCAAAGGAAGGATGCCCGCCGTTCCTGCTCCGGTGACGAATCCCTGGGAAGCGTAGCTGACTCCCAGCCCACCGGACGGCTGGCCCACGACGTTCGCGTCTCGCATGAAGCTGAAATGGGCTTCGTTTACCGTGTTTGCACCGAACGTCTTGGTGTCGCCCAAACTGATCAGCTGCGAACGACCGCGATTCAAAGCATTAAAACCGGGAACGGTCGCGCCACCCTGGCTGCTAGGAAATGGATTGTTGACGAAATAATCATCGAAAAAGTAGTAGGCCGAAAGGTTTCCCCAGCGCAAGGTGTTCCAGTCCATGCGATAGCCGAACTTGTCGTCCCGAAGCCTCTCATTTTCAGAGCCGGAGAACGTGGTTGGGCCGTCATCGGGCGGCGGAATGTATTTCAGCAGGTTCTGCGCCGGAGCTGCCCAGGCCAGTTGCGGGATGATGGCATTCGGAAACACGCACGTGGAACTCGTGCATCCTGGCATGTAATACGGCTCGCCGTTAGAAACCGCGTAACCCAGGGAATTCTGAAGCTGCGCTGCCAGCCCCGCACCCGCCACGCTGAAAGGTATGCCTGACAGGGAAAAGAAGCTGGACATGTCTGAGAGATTGCCGGTCCGGTCGGCGAGTGACGGCACCGTAACGAGCCCCGTATCCAGGCCTTCGATCGTTCGTGTTCCTTGATAGTCTCCGAAAAAGAAGAGCTTGCCTTTCCTGATCGGCCCACCGAGCGTGCCGCCGAATTGATTCTGTTGATAGGTCTCTAATTTCGGTGAAAAGTAACTCCGCGCATCGAGATCGGTGTTGCGCAGGAATTCGAAGGCGTTACCGTGAATCTGGTCCGCACCGCTCTTGGTCACCACGTTCACGATGCCGCCAGAATAGTTGCCGAATTCCGCATCGAAGTTGTTGGTCAGCACGCGGAATTCGGAAATGGAATCCAGATTCGGAATGATGCCGGTACCGCCGTTCATCTCCTCCTTAACGTCAGATCCATTCACAAGAAATCCGTTGGCGTCTTCCCGCTGTCCACTGATCGATTGGTTCCCAGGATTGAGGTTGCCAGAAGGCGTGATTGCCACCGTGACGCCGGCCATTACGACAGAGTCGGGTGTCTGCGTCGACATCGGCACAATACCGGGCTGAAGTGCTAACAGGTCCGTGAAGCTCCTTCCGTTCAGCCCCACCTCAGTCATCACGGGGCCTGAGATGACGTCTCCCATTTGCGTGCTCTCGGTGTCAACCTGTACCGCATTTTCATGCACCACAATTTGCTCGGTCGCTGCACCCAGCTGCAGGTCCGCATCCACCTCGAGTTTCGAATTCACATCAAGGGTCAAACCCGTCCGCTTATATGGTTTGAACCCAGACTGAGAGATATCGATCTCGTACGCCCCGACGGGAAGGCTGGGGAACGCGTAGACCCCCTCCGTATTCGTCTGCGTCGTCTGCACAACCCCTGTTCCTGTATTGAGGGCGGAAACTTGCGCAGCAGCTATTACGGCGCCGCTGGGATCTTTCACCGTGCCCGAAATACTTCCTCCGCTCTGTCCCTGTGCCCGAATTGGCGCAAAAGCCGCGAGCGTCACGAGCAGTGCGAATCGGTACCAACGCGCAATCCGAATCGGCGTAAAGTCTCCTCAGCGCGACTCCAAATTTGCCGCTATCGCGCCATCACGTCCTGCGCGAATAATGCAGGGCGCCGAGGACCCCGACGGTCCGGCAAACGGTCGCACCCATCCACTTCCAAGCTATCGAGGGTCACGGAGACGAACAAGTGATCTTTCGGCCATTTGTTGGCCAGTGATCCGGCAACGCAAGAGGGCGCCATCAGGATCGAGGACGAGCCTAACCCCATGAGCCACAGGGACCTTCCAGAGGATGCCTGCCCGCCATGCGGCTGAGGCCAGCGCCAAACGGTGGCGTGCAAACGCAGTTGGTCGACCGAGGAGGGCGCAGGCGTTACGGTTGCGTCGCCGTTTCCAGCGACCTTTCAATCGCAATGCGAACGAGCTGCGCACGCGTCCGCACGCCGGTTTTCTCGAACAATCGCTGCAGAGTCGCCTTTACGGAACTCTGTGACACTCCCGTTCTGTGCGCGATCTCCTTGTTAGTGAGGCCTTCGAAGACGCTGCGCAGAACCTGTAGCTCGCGGTGGGTCAATTGCGCCGCGGTTTGCTGAGCGGGCTGACCGGCGGCCGCGAGTTCCGAAGAGACTGCTCGGGAATCCATCCACTCGCCCCCGCGGGCCACGTGACGAATGGCCTGGAGCAGCATGGCCGGTGAGTTGTGTTTCAGAAAGATTCCCGAGACTCCCAGATTTCGCGCCACGGCAACGTCCAAGGGAATCATGCCGGCGGTAACCATCAAAATCTTGCCCTTGTAACCCGCGCTATTTGCATGCGCGACAAAACTGGTGCCCGTTTCGTCTCCCAGGTCGAAGTCGAGCAGTACGACATCCACCGACGTTCGAGAAAGCACGTCCACCGCCTCGGCCGTTGTTCCACACTCAGCGACGGACTCAAAATCCGGCTCGGTTATGAGCAGGCGGCGCAGGCCTTCCCGAAACAGCACATGATCATCCAGCAGTAAGACTTTCAGGCGTTGCATCCTCACCTTCTCGAAGCTCCGTTGCGGTTACCAATTCCAAGACGAACGAGCATCCCGAGTATCGCGGGTCGTGCCGCAAATCGCCCCCAAACGATCGCATGAAAGCGCGCGACAAATAGAGACCCAGACCCGTCGCGTCCGCGCCCTTTTGCAAAGGCTGAAAGATCTTTTGATCGGGCGGAATACCGGGCCCGGTATCCGTGAACCGGATGCAGATTCCGTCCGCCTTTGCTGTGGCGGTGATGTCGATCACCTTTTGCCGGGCCGGATCGAGGGCGCGCTGGCTGTTCTTCGCAAGGTTCAGCAGGACCTGCATCAGGCTGTGTCGGTCCGCCTGTACGAGGCCAAGTCTCTCCGGAACATTCCAACAAAGCTGGATATCGGACTCCTCGCACATCTGCTCGAGAACGATTCGAAAATCGGTCAGGACTTCGCTCAGATCCGCGCTGCTCGATTCGACGGCTCCGGCGCTTCGTTTCAGTTCGAGCGAAGCGATCTTGCTGAGCGTTTCGACCAAAGACCCGAGGGCCTCGAAGTCTTGATCACCACTCAGCGAGCCTTTGCGCACCAGGTTCTCATGTATCACGCCGATGGCGCCGCAGACGTTTCTGATCTCATGAGATACCGCAGCGACTAGGATCCGCGACCCAGCGAGCAGTTGCTGGAGGCTGGCTTCCTCGCGTTCACGCAGATGTTCGGAAGTATCCACGACCATCGCCGCAAGCCGCGGACCGGCCGGCGTACCGTACGTGGAAAAAAAGATGTCCGCCAGGAAGACATCACCATTATCCCGCCGGCCGCGAGTTTGCATCTCCGTGCGGAAGATCTTCGTGGTCTCGTCACCGGATGGGATGGATCCGAGCGCTGGAATATAACGGGCGATTTTCCGGCCGGAAAGCGAGCCTTCGGTCACTCCGAGAAGTCGCTGCGCCGCCGGATTGCCGAGGAGAATCTCGCCGGCCGCAGTCATCGTCAGGATTGCGGCCGGACTGGTCTCGATTAGGAACTTGAGCTGTTCCTCGGCGGCGCGTTGAATCGCAAGGCCTTCCTTCTCGCGGCGGTAACTCTTCGTCAGGTTCAGCGACAAAAGTCCGGTGACGGAAAGAGTGAGGAATACGAGGACGTCTCGCGCCAGCTCCATTTCCATCGGGAACGGATCAAGACGGTCCGAAAGCATCGTGCAGAAAAGGGCGGCCGCAACGATTTGCCACCAGCCGAGTGCGGTTCCCAACAAGACCATCGGAAAGATGTAGAGAAAACCGAGGGTGGCGTTGATCTCCACCTGCCAATCCGTGATCGCGATGAGGGCGATCAATGCGGCGGCGTACGTGATGGCGGCGCGCGCGCTCCAATGAAGAATTCTAGGAATCATGGATTTCGTTTTAATCATATACCCCGGGACGGTTGCAGGGAGTAGGTAAGAAAAGGCCGCGCACGCGGGCAAGTGGTTTGATGAGGCCGAGCCGCTTCGCGCGCGTAGTCGCGAATCGATGCTGCCGGGCACTGTAGGAACACCCGTGATGACGATCTTTCCACCCTGCCTCTCGACAGGGGGCGAGTATTACGGGGATCGATCCGCAATCCCCCAAATTGCATTGTGCCGAGCCGCCGACGGTCTACTTGCGCTGCAAGAAGCCGCCGTCGTTCTGCCGTGAGGCATGCGATGACATTGGCGATGTGGCCCAGTTGTGATTGGCAGCCATCGCTTCGCGCGGCTGGGCGACGGCTTGGTCCGGACTGCGCCGCATGGTAGCTGCCGCGGCGTACTCGAAAACTTTGTGGAGGTACTCGCGGTCGAGGCTGTGGCTTTCACGCAGGTATTCCCGGCGCGAATCTCCGTCCAGCACTCGCTGCACCTTGACTTGCAGTTGCGCGAAGACGATTTTCGCGTCCGCGGAAGCGTCCAGCGTCTCGAAGCGAAATTCGACACTGAGCTTGTCGAATTCAGCGAGCAGCGCGGCCTGATAACTCCGAAAACTCTCGTACATGTCCTGACCGGGGAAGACGTCCATGCCGGATTCCCAGTAGTCGAACCCGCGGGAGAAAATCACGCGCGGGATCAACTGCTCGACGTCCACGCGAAGGTAGAATACTGCATCGGGAATCAGAGCGGCGCTGTAAATCCCGCGAATCCACGCCGGGTCCATGCCGCGAACGATCGCGCGCGCCATCAACGAATAGATGTAGCGGTCGGTGAGCACGATAAAGCCCGCACGCAGCGCGGGAATCACTTCGTTTTCCAGGCGATCGACAAAATCGGTGGCGTAGAAAAGGCTCTGCGTCACGCGGCCAAGATTGTTTCCTTCCTTTGCGCGGCGAATTCCTTCACCGGCCAGAGACGACCGTGCCATTCCCGTATCGAGCACGGCGTGACCCTGTTGCTCGAGCCACGGGCGCAGCATATCGATCTGCGTAGTGCGGCCCGCGCAATCGGTTCCTTCCAACACCAGCAGCTTGCCCGCAAGATCCGGAAGCTTCATTCCCGGCAGCGCTTTTCCGTAGGTCTGTCTCATGGTCGCACCCTCAGGTTTCTCGCTCGATCGAGATGTGTTTGTACGATTTGGCGCACCTGCGCCTGTTGGACTTCCACGGGAAGCGTCGCGTCGATCACCGTAAGGCCGAATTCCGGAATCATTTTTTCGTATTCGTCGACGATGCGCCCCTGGAACAAGCGAAAGCTTTCCGTGGGGTCGTCGCTCAAGCCGATGTCGAGCCCGGCTTCGTAGAATTTGAATCCGTCGCGTCCCGTGACCAGGCGGCCGATAGCGGTTTCAAGAGGCACGCGGAAATAGAAGGCGACCGTGGGTTTTGCGGCGAAGCCGTACAGGTCGCGCACCCAGCGGCGGTCCATGCCGCGGGCCACGTCGCGTGCGAAGGCCGTGTAGATATAGCGGTCGCAAAGGACCACGGCGCCCGCCTTGAGCAGCGGGAGGATATTTCGCTCGATGCGATCGGCGAAATCGGTGGCGTGGATCAGCGAGAATGTCGCCGGCGTCAGCATCTTTTTCTTTTTGCCCAACTTCGTGGTGTCCTTGACCAGCTCGGACGAATTCCACTGGCTGAAGACGACGCCGTAGCCTTTCGATTCGAGCCATTTGTGCAGCAGGCTGAGCTGCGTCGATTTGCCCGAACCGTCGATACCTTCGACGACGAAGAGCTGGCCTGGAAAACCAGGCTCTCCAACGTGTCGCAGTCGCGGCGAAGAGCCCTCGACCGGAAGGAAAACCTCAAACGGACCAATGCGCGGATTAATGCCCGTGTTGCCGCCGATATCCATAGGCCTCTCTTATACCTGCGCGCACACCTGCTCGCAGGTGGCGACACTTCAATTGTGCGTTGGGTTTCCGGGCGGCTGCGGACGTCGTTCCGGCGAACGCACATACTATCCAACAGTTTCGATTTTCTTGCATCAAAATTCTATGCGGGCGTTCTGAATGCGGAAATCAGTGTCGCAGTTTCAGGCGCGCCGTTGTCGAGCGATCTATATTCTTGCGCTCTGCGGCGTGTCTGCCTAAGATGTTTGCTTGGTTTCAGATCGACCGACTCCGGCAACAGCAAGGCGGTCTAACTCACTGAAAACAAAGGCCACTTCAAGCCTTTGAGGGCCGCAAGAAGCTGAGAGGGAAAATTGCGTTTCCTACGATCGACCCTGGCAATCTCGTTGTTGTTGACACGGTTTGTGAGCGCGTCGCCCGCGCCACTTGCTGCCGCAGCGGCCGCGCGTCCGAAACCGGCGCCGGCCAGGTCTCAGTCGAAGGACAGCTTCACCGAGTTGACCCAGGACAAGGGCTACCGTTTCGATCGTGGCGGCTGGATCTACGTCCACTTGGAAGGCTCGCCGCACGACATCGGCTATCAGCACGGGTATCTCCTGGCGCCGGAAATCGCCGACGCATTCCAGAGTTTCCGGCTCGAAGCCACGCACAACAGCGGCCGCGAATGGGAGTTTTTCCGTCGAGCGGCGCGAGAGATGCTCTGGCCCAAGATCGATCCCGAATATCAGGCCGAGCTGCAGGGAATCGTGGACGGCCTGCAAGCGAACAAGACCAAGCTCGACCTCGATGACATCGTCGCGCTCAACGCGTTTCAGGAACTGCCGGATTACTATGTGCCATGGCTAAATTCACAGACGCAGACTTCCAAAGTCTCGCGCGAGGAAATTCACGGGCATTGCAGCGCGTTCATCGCCACCGGCAGCTGGACCAAGGATCATCAGATCGTGATGGCGCACAGCAATTGGACCAGCTACATGGACGGGGAACGCTGGAATATCATCTTCGATATCGTCCCGGAATCGGGCAACCGGATGGTGATGGATGGTTTCCCGGGCGTGATCGCCAGCGACGACGATTATGGAGTCACGTCCGGGGGATTGATGATCACCGAGACGACCATCGCCTATTTCCACGGCTGGGATCCCACCGGCAAGGCCGAATTCGTGCGCGCGCGCAAGGCTATGCAGTATGCGAACTCGATCGACGATTACGTGAAAATCATGGTCGATGGCAACAACGGCGGTTATGCCAATGACTGGCTGATCGGCGATCGCAAGACGGGCGAAATCGCGCGGTTCGAGGACGGGCTGAGGCACACGAAGCTATGGCGCACGAAGGACGGATATTTTTCAGGCTCCAATTTCCCGAGCGATCCCGACGTGATTCGCGACGAAACGACGTATAACCCGAACGACCCCTCGAGCGGCCCGAACGCGCGGAAGATTCGCTGGGATCAGCTGCTAGGCGGCAACAAGGGAAATATCGACACGACGCTTGCGGAAATTTTCCTCGCGGATCACTTCGATACGTTCACCAAGAAGGAAGGTGCCAACCGCCGGACGCTTTGTGGCCACGGTGATGCGAGCGATACCGTGCCGGGCGCGAAGCCTTTTGATCCTGCGGGTGCCGTCAGCGGTAAGGTAATGGACAGCCAGATGGCTGCGGCGCTGGATTTCGTCGCGAGGGCGGGCCATCCGTGCGGGATCCACTTCGACGCCGCGAAATTCCTGGCGGATCACCCGGAATATTCGTGGCAATCGCCGGTGCTGCACGACATGGACGCCGGACCCTGGACCGAATTCCGATCCGGCGAACATGTGGCGCCGCCCGCGCAGTGAGCGTGGCTCACTTCGTCAGTTAACTATTGTCGACGTGCAGGTTGTTGGTCACCGAGAAAGCGCCGGGAACGGCGTTCGCCCGGATTCCGGCCGCATCCTTATCCGACTCCCTGGCCACCGAGCCCTCCAGAGTCACGTGACCGTTGTCCACGATGATGTGGATCGTGGGCACGCTGCGCAGGGCATACATCTGCAGAGTGGGATACGAATAAATGGCGCGAAATGTGTCGCGGCGAATGCGATCGTCGTTGAAAGAAGTCGGCAGAACCTGGATCTGGTTGTCGACTGCTTCCACACCTTCGATGTGCTTCACGGCGCTTTCCGCGTCACTTTTAATATTCGGCCGAGTGACTTGGCCCAACAGAGTCACCTTGCCACCCTCGACTTTGTACTGCAAGTTGTCGAAGACCGAGTAGAAGGGAAGCATCACCAGCTCGTGGCGCACCTGGTGGGTGAGCCACGTTTCGTAGCCCGCCGAGTCGCGAGCCGGTGCCTGTTGGTTGGTCCCCGCGAACGAGCTGGCCGCGGTTCCGAGGGTAAGCATGAATAAAACGAGTACGATAGCTGAGCGCTTGTATGATTTTCCGTTGATGTAACGCATGGTACCTCCTTTCAGAAACTTTCCATCCGCCTACAGCTACATTAGACGCGATCGATGCGGCGAGCGTTGTAATGCTTGTGTAATCCCCGGCATCGGCAGGGTAGGGCGGCTGATCCTGCTTGCCGATGATGTCGAATAGGTGGCAGCGGCCTCGCTGAAATCTGGCAACTTGGCCGGGATGGTGCTACAAAAAAAGAGCTTACGAAGGATGGGCTCGTGCCAGAACCGTGTGCTGCAAAAGGATGCAAGGCGACTGTCCCGGCGGGACTGGTGCCAGTACATATGTGTATCCTGCACTTCACCCTGAACATTGAGCAGGAATGCGCGGAGATGCGCCGTGAAACAGCTCTTGGACCGGTCGTCCACGAGCGGCAAGTCGAATTGATGGAAAAGATTGCGTCGCGCGGCGAGATGCTAGTGAACGTGGCCATGAGCGGCTTTCCGATGACCGATGAGCTCAAGGCCCGCATTCTGAGCACCTTGCTGACGCTGATGAACACCCGCGAGAACATGGACCGCGCGGCCATGCGGCAATCCGCGTTGCGCCGTTTTGCAGGCTGAAAATCCCCCGGACGATCTGGAAATTGCTGGCGGCTTTGTTTACGCGCTGATGTAGCGGGCGTAGAGCGAGCGCGCCACCGCTGGATCCTGCGTGCCCTTTACGACCGCGCGTCCGTCGGCGAAGACCGTCAACTCGTAGGGTGCGATGCGGCAACGCAGCAGAAAATCGTTGCTGCGCACCTGGTCGGCAGCCGCGGAGCTTAGGCGCCTGCCAAGTTCTGTGAGATCGATCCGGCGGCTGCGCTCGTGGATCTGCACGGAATCGCGTCCGCACATCGTGATGTGAGGTTGCGCTTGGCCTTCGAGATAGGTGAAATCTCGACGGGCGCAGGCGCGACATTCCAGATTGCGCGCGATGCGTATCGACTGAAATTTCCCGGACCACACGTCGCAGGAAACCAGCCGGCCGTGCAGCGCCTCCGGTTTGCCAGCGAGGAATTTGATGGCTTCGGTCGCTTCGATGGATGCGATCACGCTGGCGGCGGACGCCAGGACTCCGGCCGTGTCGCAAGTGGCTTCGTTTTGGCTGGGTGCGCTGCGTACGGCCGCTTCGTCTCCCTTCTCAACCAGGCATGCGAGACAGGCCGTCTGGCGGGGGCGAATTGTCATCGTCACGCCGTAGCTGCCGACCGCGGCGGCATAGATCCAGGGCGTGTTGAGCGAGAGGGCGGCGTCGTTCACGAGCAGCCGTGTCTCGAAATTGTCTGTTCCGTCGAGGATCAGAGGAAAGCCAGCGAGCAGATCGCCGGCATTCTTCGGCGTCAAGTCGGCGACGATTCCTTCCACTTGAACGCTGGAATTGACGGCGCGCAGGCGCCTTTCGGCGGCGACGGCTTTCGGGAGCGCGTCGCGAGCATCGGCCTCTTCAAATAGTGTCTGGCGCTGAAGGTTGGAGGATTCGACGAAATCGCGGTCGATGATGCGCAGCTTGCCGACACCGGCGCGCGCCAGCAGGTTCGCGGAAACTGTCCCCAGGGCGCCGCAGCCGACCAGCACGGCGCTCGACGCCAATAGCTTTTCCTGGCCCGCTTCGCCGATCCCGGCGAAGAGAATCTGGCGCGAATATTTTTCCCGCTGCTCGCGATCCATGCGATTGTTTCCGTGTTCAAGGCATGATAGCGCCTTTTCGTCCGGGCCAGGCAACGCGGCGTGCTAACCTTTCCTCTTAACCTCTTGGGGCGCATGCAAATTCGGCGCAAAAGATCGTGTTTACAATACCTTCCGGTCCCCGCGGCGGCCGCCACCTGGGCTTTCGGGATTGCCACGTGCTTATTTGCCTGCATTTCGCCTGCGTGGGCGCAGGAATCATCCGTCGAAGGCCAGCGGGTCACCGGCGTGCGTGTGGTCGATCAATCCGGCAGCGAAGTCCGGGACAAAATTGCCCCGCTCCCGCTTGAGGTTGGAAGGCCTTTTGATTTCTCGGCCGAACGCCAGAGCCTGCGCCAGCTGTATCGCATGGGCGATTACGCGGACATTCGGGCGGAAGCCTCGCCGGATGCGGGCGGAGTGCGCATTGATTTTATCGTCCGCAGAAACTACTTCAACAACGTCATCCGCATCGTAGGACTGAAGGAACCTCCCACGGAACCGGCGGCGCTGGCGTCGCTGCGGCTTGTGCTGGGCGAACCATTCCGCGAAAGCTCGGTTCGCGAGGCGGCGGACCGACTGAAATCCGCGTTGAGCGACGACGGCCTCTACCAAGCGAAAATCAATTGGTCGCTCACACCGCACGAAGACACCCGGCAGATGGACGTGACCATGCTGGTTGACTCCGGCCCGCGCGCGCTGATTGGCGATATCGCGATCGACAATCAGACTTCGTATCCGAACGATGAGCTGCTGCGGCGCGCGAGCCTTTTGAAGAAAAAACCGATTCAAATGACCTCGGCACGCCTGTCTCGCGGATCCGACCGGCTCCGAAAATTTATGGTCAATCAGGGATATTTGGGCGCGAGCGCGCTGATCACCACGGGAATCTACGACCCGAGCACAAATCTGGTCCCGCTGAAGATGTCGGTTGAAGCCGGGCCCCGCGTGCGCATCGAAATTACCGGCGCGCGCCTCGGCAAAGGCAAGCAGAAAAAGCTATTGCCCATATTTGCGGAAGGCGCGGTGGATGAGGATCTGCTACAAGAGGGCCGGCGCAACCTGCGCGACTATCTGCAAAGCCAGGGCTACTTCAACGCGGACGTTCAGGTGAGTTCGCAATCCAACGATAAGCCGGTGGAGCGCGTGATTCACTACGACGTCTCGCGCGGCGACAAATTTCGGCTGGCCGGAATCGGCTTTGAAGGGAACAAATACTTCAGCAACAGTTTGCTTTCACCGAGATTGCTGTTGCAGACGGCCTCGTTTGCCTCCAGCGGCCGGTTCAGCCAACAGCTGCTTAAGGGCGATCAGGATTCGATTCGCGGTGTGTACCTCTCGAATGGGTTTCTCAGTTGCCAGGTCACGTCCGCCATCGATGATCATTATCGCGGGATGAAAAACAATCTGTTCGTCTCGTTTCATATCGTTGAAGGCCCGCAGAGCCGCATCGAGGACCTGAAAATCGACGGCAATCACGCGATTTCGACCGACGAGCTCCTGAACGTGACCGGGTCGACGAAAGGCGAGCCCTACTCCGAATCGGGCGTCGCAAGCGACCGCAACAACATCCTCGCGCTTTACTATAACGAAGGTTTTCCCGAGGCCGGCTTCCATGAAGAAGTGATTCCCGGCGCCAATCCGAACGAAGTCAGCCTGATTTATCACGTCACGGAAGGGAAGCAGGTCGAAGTCTCGAGGGTCCTGCTGACCGGCTATCAATTCACACGCCCAGGAATCATACGGCGGCAGGTTGACATCGAAGCCGGCGGCCCGCTGCGCGAGGGCGATGTGGCCAAGACGCAGCGCCAGCTCTACAACCTGGGAATTTTCAACCGCGTGCAGATCGCTCCGCAAAATCCCGATGGGACCGATCCGGAAAAAACCGTCGTGGTGGAAATGCACGAAGGGCAACGCTACACGATCGGCTACGGATTCGGCTTCGAGGTGCAGCGCATTGCCGGCGGCAGCACCAACCCCAGTGGCACCACGATTGGTGCAAGCCCGCGCGGGATTTTCGAGATCGCGCGCAACAATATGTTCGGCCGCGCGCAGACGCTTTCACTCAGAGCGCGCGTGAGCACGCTGGAATACCGCGTGGCGCTAGACTACACCGCCAACAATTTTCTGAACGATAAGAATCTGAGCGCCCAGCTCATCGGGTTCGCCGACAAAACACAGGACATCAACACATTCACGTCGACCCGTTTTGAGGGCGGCGCCCAGCTGGTGGAAAAGCTCACGCCGCATAGCTCGCTGCTCTACCGCTATTTCTACCGCCGCGTGAAGGCTTCGAACCTGGTTTCCACGATCAACGAGGAACAGATTCCGCTGCTGAGCCAACCGACTCTGGTTTCCGGGTTCGGCGTCACGTATGCGCGCGACAGGCGCGACGATCCGGCCGACGCGAAACACGGTACCTTCAACACCATCGACGTGAGCGACGCGATCGAACCGATCGGATCGAGCGCCAATTTCTTTCGCGGCTTTTTCCAGAACTCGTCGTTTTATTCGTTCGGCCGTGCGTTCGTGTTCGCGCGCTCGGTGCGGTTCGGCGCGGAAGTGCCGTATGGAAACACGATCGAAGGCAACAGTTCATACACTCCCGGCCAGTGCACGGAGGCTCCACCGGATGACATTCCTTCCGTAATTCCGCTGCCGGAACGGTTTTTTGCCGGCGGCGGCACGTCCCTGCGCGGATTTGGACTTAACCAGGCGGGACCGCGCGATCCCTGTACCGGGTTTCCGATCGGCGGCCTGGCGATTCTGGTATTCAATCAGGAGCTTCGATTTCCGATGAGGTTGCCGATTATCGGCAATCGCGTCGGCGGCACCCTTTTTTATGACGGGGGGAACGTCTACTCGGACGTCAACCACATTTCATTCGGGTGGAAGGCTCCATCGATCACCGATCTCAACTATTTCTCGCACACCGTCGGTTTCGGCTTGCGCTATCCCACGCCGATCGGACCCGTGCGCGTAGACTTCGGATATCAGCTGAACCCGGCGGCGTATCAGGCAACGGTGATTCCGCCCGGCGGCACCGTCGGCCAGCTCGAGACTCTGCACCTGCCGCATTTCGGCTTCTTCTTCAACATAGGACCGATTTTCTGATGCGGCGAGAGCTGCTCATTTTCGTGTGCACGTTGTGCTTCGCGCACCAGGCGGAGAGCCGCGCTTTTGCGCAAGACCCTGCGCTGTCGCCGACCGTGGCGCCGCCGGCCGCACCAGCAACCGCGCCGGGCGGCCAAGTTGTCGATGGTGTAGCGGCTCGGATCGAGGACGACATCATCCTGGAAAGTGAAGTGCGCGAACTGGGCGCGTTCCAAAAGCTCGTCGACGGAAAGGAAAAACCTCGCGACGAGCTGATTCGCGAGCTCGCGGACCAATGGGTCGTGCGTGGCGAAATCGAAACCGCGAAATATCCGCCGCCGTCAGCGGCGGACATCGACCGGGCGTACTCGCAGCTCGCCGCGCAATTCGGTTCGCCGGAAGAATTCGCGAGGCGCTGCGCAGCCGCGGGTCTCACGGAAGCAGCCGTGCACCGGATGCTCGAGCAGCAGCTCTACCTTTCGCGTTTCTTGGACTTCCGGTTCCGGCCGGCGGCACAGATCGATTCAAAACAAATCGAGGCGTATTACAACGACCAGTTCGCTCCGCAATTGAAGGCCAAGAATGAATCCGTCCCGCCGCTCGACGACGTGGAAGACACGATTCGCGAAGTGCTGATCCAGCAAGCGATCAGCGATCGTTCGGCGCAATGGCTCGACGACACGCGCAGCCGCCTGAAAATAGACGTCGTAGCGCATGGAGCAAAGCAATGAGCGGGCGTCTGAAGCGCTGGGCGCGCCGCGCACTATACGCGTTCGTGGCAATTGCCGCCGTCCTGGTGATCATCTTTGAGACCGGACTCGCCGAGAATTGGCTTCGAAACGAACTGATCAAAAGGATCGCGCAGGGTACGGGTGCTCGCGCCGAACTCGGCGGTTTTCATTTTCATTTCTGGGGACTGCGCGCTGAAATCGATAATTTCACCCTGCACGGCCTCGAGAGCTCCAATCAGCCTCCGCTATTTCACGCCGACCGAATCGACGCGTCCGTGCGCATCATTTCGTTCTTCGGCCGCCAGTTTGCGCTCGACCGGCTGATCGTCGAACGCCCGCAGGCCGCTGTGCGCATCGATCGCAGCGGCCGCAGCAATCTACCCGCGCCGCCCGGGGCTGGCAGCAATCGGGCGTGGCGCGCCACACTGTTCGATTTGCGCATCGGCCAGCTCGCGCTGAACGACGGCTACGCGCAGTACAATGATCAGCGCGTCCCGCTTGACATCCACGGAAACAATTTCAGTTTCGCGCTGCACTACGATTCGCCTGCGGGCGGCGCCGATTCCTACATCGGCAATCTGACCTGGCAGCAAATCGAACTCGCAGCCAAAAAGGACATGCCATTTCCCTTCGATTTCGCGATGAAGTTCTCACTGCGTCGCGATTCCTTTTCGGCCGACGAAGTGGTGGTCCGGGCGCTCCACTCGCAGTTCAATTTTCAGGCGGAGCTGCCCAGCTTCGCTCGCTCGGACTGGAATCTGAAATATCGGGGGCGTTTGTCTCTCGCGGACGTTCGTAGGATCACCCGCGAGCCCACCACTCCGGACGGCGACGCCGATTTTTCGGGCCAGGCGCACTATGTCTCGGCTGAAAATGGCTCCGGCGCGTGGACCGCGACTGGTCACTATTCCAGCGACGACGTTCGCATGCCTTACAAGTGGTTTCACGCGGGTCCCATGCAAACCTGGGGCGATTACGATGTGGCTCGACGCAAGCTGACCGTCGCCAATTTACAAGTACGCGCGCTCGGCGGTTCGGTGGCCGGGACGCTGAATATGGATTTCAACGGTCTCGCGTTCCGTACGCAGACTCAGACCCGCAGCATCAGCCTCGCGCAGGTATTCAACGCGCTCGAAAACGAAAATTTCCCCGTGCCCAGGCTGCATTGGGATGGCGCCATCAGCATCGCCTCGGTCAACACGTGGAACGCGAACTTCAAGCATTTCCACACCGCCGGCAACATGCAATGGTCGCCGCCCGCTACGCTCGCGCCCGGAATGATTCCCGCCAGCGCGCAAATCCATTTCGATTACGGCACGGAAAAAGAAATCGTTTCCGTGGTGAAAAGCCAGATCACCACGCCGCATATGCAGCTCGACTTCGACGGCCCGCTCGGCGCGGACGATTCTGCACTCGAGCTAAATTTCCGCGCCGACAATCTGCTGGAATGGGACGATTTCATCGCCGCGATCCGTGGCCCGGAATCCGGCATGCACCGCGTCGGTGGACAAGTCGCGTGGCGTGGCCGGATCCTCGGCCCGCTCGTCGGGCCTTCGTTCGTGGGCCGCCTGCACGCGACGAATCCCGTCTACGATCAGCTCGCCATGGATACGCTCGACGGCGACATGGATTATTCACCCGACGGACTTCATCTCACCAAAGCTACGATGTCGCGCGGCCAGACGGCCATCGAACTCGATCTCAACCTGAGTTTTGACCGGGATTGGAGCTTCGTCGACTCGAGCCAGTGGACGCTCGACGCGCGAATTGAAAACGCCTCCGCGGACGACGTGGATGCAGTGATGTCGGTGAAATACCCGGCGTCCGGCCGCATCAATGGCACGGTTCACGCCACCGGTACGCGCGCATTTCCGATTCTCGACGCGAATCTCACGGTTGACGACATCGAAGTGAAGGGCTGGCATTTCGACCGCTTCAGCGGGGAACTGCACTGGCGGAGTGATGAAATTCGCCTGACCAACGCGGAGCTTCGCGGCGGCTCGGGAATGGTCGCGGGCAACATCCTCTACCGGCCCAATGAAGCGCAAACGGAATTCAACATTTCCGGCACGGGCCTCGCGCTCGAGAAAGTCAAAGACCTACAAAGCCCGTCGCTGCCCATTGGCGGACGGCTCGACGTCAATTTGCGCGGCAGCGGCCCTGTGCTGGCGCCGAACGCGCAGGGCGAATTCCATCTGACGAATCTGATGCTCGGCACGGAATCAGAAGGCGATTTCACCGGCCAGCTCACGTCCGACGGCCACACCGCGCATCTGACACTCGGTTCAGAGCCGCAGCGCGAAAAATTGCAGGGCGATTTGACCATCGGGCTCAGCGGAGATGAGCAAATCGCCGGACGGCTCTCACTCGTGGAATTCGATCTGGATCCCTTCATCGTCTCGGCCTTGCATCTTACCCAGTTGACCGGCCACGGCAGTGCCGACGGGGTATTCACGATTTCCGGCGCGCTGCGCCAGCCCGATTCGATCGAAGTGGATGCGGACATCTCTAAGATTTCCTTCAACTACGACTTGGTCCAGCTGACCAACGATCAGGACATACGCCTCGCGTATCGCCGAAACGAGATTCGCGTCGATCAGGCGCGTTTGCACGGCCCGGACACGGACTTGCAGCTGGGAGGGACAGCGCGATTCGATCGCGATCGCCGGATTCAGTTCGCGCTCTCGGGCAGCGTGAACCTGCGCCTGCTGAAAGGATTGGTTCCGGACATCGTAGCGCAAGGACGCGCCGAAGCGAACGTAACGGTCGAAGGAACAATGTCGCGCCCGCGCATCACCGGCCGCGCCAGCGTGCGCGGAGCCGAAGCTCACTACGCGGATTTTCCTGTGGGGCTCAGCAACGTGAGCGGCGATCTGGTTTTTGACCGCAGTCGGCTGCTTTTTGATCGCGTGACGGCGGATGCCGGCGGGGGACATCTAACGCTTAGCGGCAGCGTGACCTACGGCGAAGGACCCATGCGCTACGAAATCACGGCCGCCACTTCGACCGTGCGCATCCGCTATCCCGCGGGAATGAGCTGGCTCGCCAACGGTACGCTTCAGCTTTCCGGCACGAGCGATGCGGCATTGCTCGCCGGCCACGTGCAGGTCGAGCGTTTGCTGTTTGCGGAAGGTGTTGATGTCGCGTCGTTCTTTGCTTCCGCGTCCGATACTTCGCCCACGGGCGAATCGACGTCGCCGTTCCTCCAGAATCTGAGTTTCGACGTGGAAGGCCAGTCGGAGCCCGGCGCGCGCATCGAATGGGCCGGCGCACATGTCGATGTGGACGGAGACGTGCGGCTGCGCGGCACATGGGAGCGCCCCGTGCTGCTCGGCCATATCCATCTTCTCGGCGGCGAGATGCCTTTCCGCGGAAATAATTTCGAGCTCACCCGCGGCGACATCAATTTCGCGAATCCATTTCGCCTCGACCCGGTGCTCAACGTCGAGGCCACTTCGACAATCAACCAGTATCAGGTGACCATCGACTTCTCCGGTCCTGCCAGCCATCTCGCGCTGAACTACCGCTCCGATCCTCCGCTGCCCGATTCCGATATCGTCGCGCTGCTCGCTCTTGGCAGTCCGGGCGAGGGAAGCGCACTGCGTTCGGCGCCCGGCTCGGCGCAGAACTACGGCGCCACGGCGTTGCTTTCGGAAGCGATCTCCAGCGGAATCGGCGGCCGGATCGAGCATCTTTTCGGGATCAGCTCGTTCCGCGTGGACCCTTTCGTCGCCGGAACCGCGACGGAATCGAACGCCGCCGCACGCGTCACGATTCAGGAGCAAGTGACGCGCGATCTTGAGATCACCTATTCGACCAACGCGGCTACTTCCAACCAATACCAGCTGATCCAGGTCGAATACACGCTGAAACGCGGCCTGTCGGTCGAATTCCTGCGCGACATCAACGGCACCTACGGCTTTGACATTAAGTGGGTAAAGCACTTCAATTAGGATTGCTGCGAGGATTCGTCGGGCAATAGAAAAATCGACCCGGGCCGAAGCTGGATGAGCCACGGCAACGGTCGTTCCCGAATCCGCCGAAATGTTTCCTTCGTCACCTCGGCTTGCAGGTCAAAGGATGAATTTTCGCTCGTTGCTCCTCCCGACTGGCGCAGGCTCAGGTAGAGAGTCACCCGAAACGGAGTTTCCGAGCTGCGCACCAGCCGGCAGGGAAAAACGTTTTCCTGCGGCGCCCCGCTGTTCATCTCCACAAAATCGATTTCATGCGCGCGAATTCCGAGATGTGTCACGGCCGCCGCGAGCTCGTGAGCCACACGAAGCTGGCATCCCCAATCGACAGCCTCGACCATGCCTATCGAAATCATCCGCGCGCGCGAAAAATTCTTGCAGCCAGTCAATCGAGCCACTTCCAGGCTCGGCGGCCGCCTAAATATCTCGTCTTTGCCGCCAAACGCCGCCACCCGCCCGCGGGAAAGGACCAACATCCGCTCCCCGAGCCTGTAGGCCTCCTCGATGTTGTGCGTCACCAGCAGCGCCGGCCGGCGATACGCCGCAAACGTCTCTTGAAGCTGTGTTTCCATCTGGCTGCGAAGATGCGTATCGAGCGCCGAAAGCGGCTCGTCGAGCAATAAAGCCTCCGGGTCGATCGCCAGAGCGCGCGCCAGCGCCGCTCGCTGCTGCTCGCCTCCAGAAATCTGGCGCGGATACCGGCTCTCAACGCCGATGATACGGGTGCGCTCAAGCAACGCTGTCACGCGCTGCTGTTGTTCGTGGCGTGGGAGTTTCTGCAACCCGAACGCAACGTTTTCTCCCACCGTTTTATTCGGAAACAACGCGAAGTGCTGGAACAGCATGCCCACTCGTCTATCGCGCGGCCTCAGATGAACGCTTTTCGAGCTATCGAACAGCACCCGGCTACCAAGCGCCACGCGTCCACGCCGCGCACGCTCCAGTCCCGCAATGCACCGCAGCAACATTGTTTTGCCCGCGCCCGAAGGACCCAGCACGCTCAGCGGCTCATCGCCGCAAGTGAACGTAACGTCCAGCGTGAATTCCGGTAGCCGCTTCTCGATTTGGACTTCGAGCGGCATGTCAGCGCCTGTCCCACCGTCCGCGTCCCCGCGCGTGGGTCCAGTAATAGAGTCCTCCCAGCAGCGCCAGAGAGATCGCCACGTCCGCCGCGCTCCAAGTCAGCGCGTGTTGAATGTCGTCCGATTCCACGGCGAAATAGATGGCGATGGGAATCGTAGCGGTTCTTCCGGGGATGTCGCCGGCAAGCATCAGCGTCGCGCCGAATTCGCCCAGCGCGCGCGCAAACGAAAGAATCGTTCCCGCCAGCACTCCGGGCCACGCCAGCGGTAGAGCCACGGCGTGGAACACGCGCCATTCCGAAGCTCCCAATGTCCTCGCGGCTTCGAAGAATCGCGAATCGACCTGCTCGAGCGCAGCCCGCGCGGAAAGGTACATCAGCGGAAACGCCACCACCGCTGCCGCAATCACCGTAGCAGGCCAAGAGAAAACGACGGTCGCACCGAATCGCATCAGGAGTTTCCCGAGAGGACCATTTCGACCGAACAGCAGCAAGAGAAAAAATCCGACCACGGTTGGCGGCAGCACCAGCGGCAGCAGGCAAATCCCATCCACCAGTGCGGAAACAAAACCGGTCCGCCGCTGCCGCCACACCGCTGTCGCCATACCCGCGACGAACGTGACCACCGTTGCCACCACGCTCGTCTCAAGCGATATCCGGAGAGGTGACCAATCGATCGGCACGCTCGGAGCGGCGTACACCACCAGTGCGGTCAGGGGCATCGGCAGAGGATTGTAACCCCTGGGTTCTAATTTCGTTTACTTCGCGGGCGGCTCCGGTGCCGGTGCGGGCGCCGGCGCTCGATCCGCGCCGGGCGCTTTGTCTGCACCGTCCTCCGGCTCGGGTTGGAGCATTTGCTTCAGCTCCGGGTAGTCGTTCGACATGCCCTGCAAAACCGTCAGGGCGCCTTTCTGTTCGAGCTGCACGCCCAAACGCTGCGACGTCTGGGCCACCTGTGGCAGCGTCTTCACCACCCGCTGGCCAAGAGGCGATTCGTAGAATTGAATCAGGCCCTGGAGATCCTCCATCGAGAACGCCTTCGCGTAGATCGGGACCACCGCGTCGGTAACCGCGCTCGCGGGCGCAGCAGCGTCGAGCTTCGTGCTGAAATCCGCCATGAATTTCGCCAGCCGATCCGGCTGCAACGCCTGGCTCAGCCCGTCGTGCACCTGTTTCGTGATGTACGCGTTGATCTCGTCGCCCATCTTTGAGGTCTGCGTCAGGTCCATCAAACGCCGGATGGCGGCATCTTTTGCGGGATCCACTTTGTCGGAGTTCGCGGCGTCAGGCAACGTCGTCGAATTGGACGAATGCGCCGCGACGCCGGGCTGGTGGGCCGGCGCCTTCGGCGCCGCGGGAGTCGGGGGCGTCTGCGCCAGCAGCGGACTGCCGAAAAATAGTGCGGCAGTGATAAGGACAGTTTTAACAGTCATCAAGTTCTCCTGGAATCCTTCTATTCAGCCTCCATTGATCCTAACGAACGCACGCCATAGAAGCAATTTGCGCCCGGACGCCTTTCGGTGGCGAGGCTGGACTCGGCTGTGTTAATTTCAGCGCAGATGAACGGCAACGACGACCGAACCTCGCACCACTGCGCGAAATATGAGGACATCCGGCACGATATGGTTGCTCGCCAGATCTACGACCGAGGCCTTCGTTCGCCACGCGTCCTGGCGGCGATGGAATCGGTACCTCGGCACCTGTTTGTTCCGCCGGATCTGATCGGGAGAGCTTACGCGGACGAGGCCCTGCCTTCCTCCGACGGGCAAACGATCTCGCAGCCTTACATTGTGGCCGCCACCACGGATGCACTCGAGCTTCAGGGACACGAACGCGTGCTCGAAGTCGGCGCCGGGACCGGTTATCAGGCGGCTGTACTTTCGCTGCTCGCCCGCGAAGTAGTCGGGCTCGAGGCAATTCCGGCCCTCGCGGAAGCGGCCCGCGAGCGGCTTGCAAAACTCGGATATCCAAATGTTCGCATTGAAGTCGGCGACGGCTCGCAGGGCTTTTCGGAATCTTCGTCTTTTGACGCGATTCTCGTTTCGGCTGCGGCGCCCGCTGTTCCGCAGCCGCTCATGGGCCAGCTTGCAGAGGGCGGGCGCCTCGTGATTCCGGTCGGGAAGGCGCACCACCAACAATTATTGAAAGTCGTAAAGTCGGAGGGCCGTATTTTCGAACGAGAACTTTTTGCCTGTCGATATGTTCCACTCGTCGGCCGCTACGGCTGGCGTTGATTTGCGCAGAAACCTTTTCGAGATGAGCCGCCGATAAGCCCCATGCCACCGGAACTCTCCATTATCATCCCGGCTTTCAACGAAGGAGCGCGGCTCGGGCGCGGACTCAAGCGCATCCGCGAATATTTCGAAAACCGCCCCAACGGACTGGCCGCGATAGAGATTCTCGTCGTAGACGATGGTTCGACCGACGATACGGCCAAGATTGCTCGGGATTGGGCGGGGGAACGGCCGTCGCTTCGCCTGATCTCAAACGGCAAGAATCGCGGCAAGGGCTACAGCGTCAAGCGCGGCATGCTCGAAGCTTGCGGTCGCGTCGCGATCTTCACCGACGCCGACTTGTCCTCGCCCATCGAAGAATCGGAAAAACTTCTGAACGCAATCGCGGCAGGGTACGACATTGCCATCGGTTCGCGCGCTCTCGACCGCTCGCTGATTTTCAGTCGCCAATCCCGTTTCCGGGAAATAGCGGGAATGATGTTCAACACCTCGGTGAGAGTCTTTACCGGTTTGCCGTTTCAGGACACCCAATGCGGATTCAAAGCCTTCGTGCGTGAACGCTGCCTGGTGATTTTCGAGCAACAGCGAATCGAACGATTCGGATTCGACCCCGAGCTGCTGTTTCTGGCCCAGCGCCGCGGTCTTCGCGCCGCGGAAATTCCGGTTCGCTGGGCTCACGATCCGGGCACCAAAGTCCACATGTTGCGCGACAGCCTGCAGATGTTCGCCGACCTGATCTACATCCGCTGGAACAGCCTCGCCGGCCGCTATCGCATCCAACACGACTGATTCGCGCGCCGGTCGCATCCCTCCAGCGCCGGCGCAGGCAAGGGCGCTCGCACACGCAGGCTTATTTCTTCGGTTGAGCCGTTGGCGGCAGCAGTCCATTCAGGCGCAGGTACATCGCAGCGGTGCTGTAGTGATCGCCGTAGTCCTCCGACGCCGTGACCACCATGAAGCCGCGTGACACCATCTTTCCACCGATGAACGGCACCGTCTCCCCGAAATGGGAATCGTCGATTTCGGCGAGAGAGTCCGTGCAGAACTGAAACGAAGCCTTCAGCGCCGGCACGAGCGTGTCCTTCGGATCGTCATCCTTCAACGGGGGCGCTTGCGGCGCTTTTGCGCCGGAGATCAGCGAGCACAGTCCGTAATTCGCGCGAATCATGTGAACCACCAGGTGCCCAAACGTATTCTGCTGCGGCGTCGGCCGAAAACCGAACTTGTCCGCAGGCATTTCTTCCACAGCGGCTACGGTATTCTGCGATTCTTCGGCAAGCAGCGTCCGAAAACCGGTCGAGACGGGATTTACCTGCGGAGCCGCAGCCTGTTGTGCTGTCGCCGCGAGCGGCGCGAGTCCCAGCGCCAAAGTTGCCAGACAGATTCGCTTCATTGATTCGCCTCCGTGTGATTTCGAGCGCCCCAGCATAGTCCGTCGCCCATCGACGCACAAGCGGTTCCGGTTAAATCCGCGTCGCTCCCTTGAAAAGTAACCTGAATTTCATGGCAACTTTACATTGCAAAGTACTTGACACCGCCGCGCGCCTTGCTACTCTATTGCCATGGTTCCTCTACGCCCGCCCCCGACGCAGTCCCGGGGCCCCGTGGCCCTCGACGATCGCGCTCGCGACAATATCCGCTTTATCCGCGAAACCATGGAACGCGCCGGTTCGTTCACCGCCGTGTCGGGCTGGGGAGGCATCGCCATGGGCATCACGGCTCTGGGTGCTGCGGTGATCGCATCGCGCCAGGATTCGACGCTGCTCTGGCTTATCACCTGGATGGCCGAAGCCGCCGTCGCGATCGGCATCGCGCTCTGGACCACGTATTCGAAAGCCCGCTCGGCGGGAACCACGCTTTTTTCCGGGCCCGGCCGCCGGTTTGTTTATAGCTTTGCCCCTCCGCTTTTCGTCGGCGTACTGCTCACGATTCTGCTTTTTCGCATCGGCTCGATCTCGGAGGTCGCCGGCGTCTGGCTCCTCCTCTATGGGACAGCCGTCGTTGCTGGCGGCGCGTTTTCGATTCGCATCGTGCCGTTGATGGGGCTCTGCTTCATGGTGCTCGGCACGATGGCGATTTTCTGCCCGCCGGGATGGGGCAACGCGTTTCTCGGAATCGGTTTCGGCGGCCTGCACGTGATTTTCGGCGCAGTGATTGCGGGGAGATATGGCGGCTAAATCGGGAGCCTTCCGCGCCGCGCGGGAGGAAAAATCGAAACAGGGAAGCGTCGCCGTCGACCCGGCTACAGCCGCGGCTCCGAATCTCGACCGCGTGATTCACGAGCGCACCCGCCTCGCCATCGTCAGCGCGCTCGCCGTCAACGCTTCGCTCACATTCAACGACTTGAAGCAGTTGCTGCGCGTCACCGACGGCAATCTGAGTGTCCACGCGCGCAAGCTTGAGGATTCCGGCTACATTGCGTGCACGAAATCTTTCGACGGCCGCATGCCGAAGACCGAATACCGTTTGACGGCGCCCGGCCGCCGCGCGCTCGAAAAATATCTGGATCACATGGAAGCGCTGATCCAGGCCACGCGAGAGGGCTAGAAAGGCGCACTTCGAAACCGTATGGGCAACAGCGCATCGCGACTGATTCCGGCGCCCAAGCTGCACGTGGCCATCCTGCTCGATGGCAACGGCCGCTGGGCCTCCGCGCGCGGTCTTGCGCGATCCGAGGGCCATCGCGCGGGCGTTTCCGCGGTTCGCCGCATCGTCCGCGTCGCTCCATCGCTTGGCATTGGCACCCTTACGCTCTACGCCTTCTCCGCGAACAATTGGGAACGGCCGAGCGGCGAAGTGTCCGCGCTTCTCGCCCTGCTCGAGGACTATCTTCGCGCCGAAGCGTCCGAGTGCGCCTCCCACGGCGTGCGCCTTCGCGTGATCGGCCGCCGCGACCGCATTCCGGCCTCGCTCGTCGAAGCGATCGAGTCGGCCGAACGCTCCACCGCTGCCGGCCGCGCGCTCGAGTTGCGCATCGCTCTCGATTATTCCTCGCGCGAAGCGATCCTGCGCGCATCCTGCTGGATGATGTCCAGCCTCGAGGTTACCGAAAGCGAATTTTCGCGCCGCCTCGCGCAAGTCACGCACGCCGGCGCCTCCACGCCGGAGGTCGATCTATTGATTCGCACAGGCGGCGAGCGCCGCCTCAGCGATTTCATGCTCTGGGAATGCGCCTACGCGGAGCTGCTCTTTGCGCCGAAGATGTGGCCTGATTTCGAAGCGACCGATCTGGAAGCCGCGGTAGAAGATTTCCTCGGCCGGGAGCGCCGCTACGGCCGCCTGCCACAAACTGCCGCCGCAAGCTAATGTCTCAAAGCAATCCAAGAGGACGTTTATGCAGCGGTCGCCTTCAGGCCGGCGCCTTACGGGTACGGCTGGCCATCTCAAACGCCTTCATAATCACGCGCGTCGCAGTCTCGGAAATCGAAAAGGTCGCTAATTCCGAGGGCGCGGCCCAAGCCACATCCACCACATCGCTCCCAGCCCGCGCCTCTCCGCAAACCGCCTCACACAAATAGTCCAGCACCACGAAATGATAGCGAGTCTTGGCGTCGCTGTCGGGCGTGATGCGCTCGAAAACTTCAATCAACTCGCCCACGCGCACTTCGACCCCGGTCTCCTCCAGCAATTCGCGCCGCACTCCCTCCAGCAGGGTCTCACCCACCTCCAGCATCCCGCCCGGGATTGACCACTGCCCCTCCAGCGGAGCACGTCCGCGACGAACCAGCAGCGCACGCCCGCCGGAAATCACCACCCCACCCACGCCGACCATCGGGCGCTCCGGATATTCGCGGCTGCCGGTCACTCTTACACGAACCCCTGCCGAATAATTTGACATCCGCGTTATATAATACGTCCGTCCGGCAGTAGTTAGCTCTGGAAGGAGAGATTCCCGTGACCAAGTGCCCGGAATGTGACGCGGACATCGACTTGGACGAAGACGAAGTCGAAGAAGGCGAAATTGTCAGCTGCGGTGAATGTGACGCCGAGCTGGAAGTGACGCAAATTCACCCCGTGCACCTCATCGTCCTTTCCGAAGATGACGACGACGAAGACGACGAGGACGAAGAGGAAGACGAAGCCGACGCAAAGGACGACGCCGACGCCGAGCCGGGCATCGACGACGAGGACGAAGAGCCCGAGTAGCTCGCAAAAATCCAGCGCACATTTTTTCGGGGAGTTCGTACTCCCGGCCCCGCCTTACCGCGTCCAAGAAAGCGGGGAATGAGCCCCTGAAGTTGGACGGCCCCTGTCGCCGCCAGCAATCGCCGTTGATCAAAGCAGTCTCACACCCGGAGGGCGCCGTGAAGATTCGCGCGTTTTTGCAATTGGCTGTGATCATCGCGCTGGGGATCGCTTTCGCGCTGCCCGCTGCCTCGCAGGACAAGAAAGGCGACGCGGAGCTCCGCACCATCCGCGGCACCGTACTGGATAAGGACGAAAATCCCCGCCCCTCGGGCGTCGTTTATCTGGTGAATACGAAAACGCAGGCGGTAAAAACCTACATCGCTGACGACGCCGGGAACTATCGCTTCAGCGGGCTCGATCCCAACGTCGATTACGAAGTGCACGCTGAGAGTGGCGATATGGCCTCCGCCAAGCGCACCGTATCCAGCTTCGATTCGCGCCGCGACGTCGAGCTCGTCCTCAAGCTCGCGCACAAGAAATCCGAAAAGTAACCCGCGACTGCGTTTGATTCTAGGGCAGACTGAAAACCGACACGGCGTTGCCCGCCTCGCCGACCACGTACTGCTTTCCGTCGACCGCATAAGTGATCGGGTTCGCGCGCACCGAGTTTCCCAGCTGGATGTTCCACAGAGGCTTGCCGTTGTCCGCGTCCAGCGCAAAGAAATTTCCCTGGCTGTCGGCGCAGAAAACCAGGCCGCCTGCCGTCGCTAGCGTGCCGGTCCATGAATCGCCGACCATCTTGAACTCCCACTTCCGGTCCCCCGTCGTGGCTTCTAGCGCGCGAACGGCGGTATAAGCCGCGTCGCCGTTCACCAGCTTCTGCCCGCCGCCACCGCCGATGTCATTCGGGTTGGCGGGATCGATCGTCGGATGTCCCTTGTAGTAATAAGCGCCCTGTTCGCGCGTGTCGACGTAGAAAAGCCCCGTCAGGGGGCTGTACGATGGGCTCGTCCAGTTCACGCTTCCCGTGATGCTCGGATAAATCAGATTCCCCTTCGTCGTCGGATCGATATTCGGGTTCTCGACGGGCCGGCCCTTTTCGTCGAGTCCATTGGCCCAGGTCTCCTTCGCGTACGCTTTTCCGGCGATGAATTGGCCCGTTACGCGATCCAGTACGTAGTAGAACGCGTTGCGGTCCGCCTGCGCCACGATCTTGCGCTTCTTCCCGTCGATCGTCGCGTCGAACAGGATCGGCGGCTCCGACGCATCCCAGTCGTGCGTCTCGTGCGGCGAAAATTGGAAGTACCATTTCATCTTCCCGGTGTCCGCGTCGATGGCCAGCAGGGAACACGAATACAAATTGTCGCCCTTGCGCGCGTCGCCATTCCAATCCGGCGCGGGGTTCCCCGTGCCCCAATACAGCGTGTTGAGCTCCGGATCGTACGCGCCTGTGTTCCAGGTCGTCGCCCCGCCGTACTTGTACGAATCGCCCTCCCACGTATCCACGCCCGGTTCGCCCGTCGTCGGAATCGTGTAGAGGCGCCAGAGCCGCTTGCCGTCTTTCGCGTCGTAAGCGTCGATGTAGCCGCGCAGGCCGCCTTCGCCGCCGCCCATTCCCACGATGATTTTTCCCTTGATCGCCAGCGGCGCCTGCGTGATGGCCACGGCCTTCGCGTTGTCACCGATTTCCACGTTCCAGCGCACCGCGCCCGTCCTTGCGTCCAGCGCTACAAGGTGCGCGTCGATTGTGGCCACATAAACCGTATCGCCCAGAATCGCCACGCCGCGATTCGTCGGGAAAAGGCCGATGGTCAGCAGATTTTTCGGCAGGTCGGCGCTCCATCGCCAGACGGGGCGCCCGGTGCGCACATCGAGAGCCGTCACGGTCGTAGGAGGCTCGGTCACATACATGATCCCGTCCACCACGATCGGCGACGATTCGAAAATCCCCGTGCGGCGAAGCTGATAGACCCACCGCAGCTTCAGCTGGTTCACGTTCGTTTTGTTGATCTGCTGCAGCTCAGAAAATCGTTGCGAGGCGTAGTTGCCGCCGTAGGTCAGCCAATCCTCGGCATGGCTCGCCGAGTGCAGAATCTGGTCATAGGTCACGTCCTGCGCCGCGGATTCCAACCGCGCGCCCAGCACCAGCCCAGCCAGGGCCGCCCCGCAAAGAAAATATTTCGCCGCTCTCATTAAGCTTCTCCCAGGCTCGAAAGATACGCCACCAGATCGTTGATCTGCGCCGGCGTGAGTTTGTCTTTATAGCTGGGCATGAAACTCTTGCCCGGCTCGGGCTCAACCTTCTCCACATCGAATTTCTGAACCGAATGCAGCCGGCCTTCCGCGTCCCGCAGCTGAATCGTGAACGAATCCTCGTTCACGCGCATGCCCTCGAACGCTTTCCCATTCTTCATCACCACGCGATAGACAACATAACCCGTGTAGGCCGAGCGTTCCTGTAGCCCTGTATCGAGCGGCAAATTGTGTCCCGGGTCGTTCAGCGTGTCCGCCAGCGAGACGATCGATCGCTCGACCCCGATATGCGTCAGGTCCGGGCCTAGGTCCCCGCCCTCGGCGCCAATCGCGTGGCAGGCCGCGCATTTACTCGATTCGTAGATCGCTTTTCCTTTTTGCGGATCGCCGGTGGCCACACCCGCGTCTTCGTGGCCGAGCGTCATCACGTAGTCTACGATCTTCCAGACCGTTGCGTCGTCCAGTGCCGTAAACGCCGGCATCCCCGATCCGATTGGGCCGCCTCGAATCCTCGTGTACACCCCTTCCGGCCCCATCTGCGCGCCCACGCCGCGAATATTCGGGCCGTTCGACCCACTGCCGTCGACGCCGTGGCAGCCGGCGCAGGTGCCCGCAAAAACCTCTTTGCCCGCCGCGACGCTTTCCGGCGTGGCCTTCGGGTGCGGAGAGTGTGGCGGAGCCGCCGGGTTGGCCTGCGGGTTCGCGGGCATTGCGGTGAGCGCGGATATTGCCAACATGAACGCGGCGGTGCGCAGCCAGCGGTTTGCGGTCATTCCCATTCCCCTCAAATGCCCTTACTTACTTCGATGCGGGCACAATCCTACCACTACCCCAAAAGTTTTCGAGGGTCGGAGGATCTTCCGTCTAGGGTAGGCTGAAGACGAAGAGAGTATTTCCGGCCGAATCGACCACGTACTGTTTTCCGTCGACAGCGTACGACACTGGATTCGACCGCACGGCCGATCCCAGCAGCAAATGCCAGAGCGGCTCGCCCGTTTCGGCATTCAGCGCCAAGAAGTTTCCCGCCGCGTCCGCGGAAAAAACCAATCCGCCCGCCGTCACCAGCGTGCCGGTCCAGGAATCCCCGACCATTTTGTATTCCCACTTCTTCTCACCCGTCGTCGCTTCCAGCGCGCGAATCGACGTGGTCGTCTCATCCGCTGGACCAGGGCGCATTCCGCCTCCGCCTCCGCCCACGACGCCGTTCGAATTGTTCTTCTCGAATTTCCGTTCACCCTTCACGTAATACGCGCCCCCATCGCGCGCGTTCACGTAGAAAAGCCCGGTGATCGGGCTATAGCACGGGCTCGTCCAATTGATCGCGCCCGTCAGCGTGGGATAGACCAGCGTTCCTTCGGCGCTCGGCTCGATCTGCTCGGCGGGCATCTTAATCGGCCGGCCCTTCGCATCGAGGCCTTTTGCCCAAGTCTGCTTCGCAAACGGCACGCCAGTGAGAAATTCTCCCGTCTCGCGGTCGAGCACGTAATAGAACGCGTTGCGATTCGCCAGCGCCAGCAGTTTGCGGGCTTTACCGTTCACGGTCGCGTGGAACAAAATCGGCGGCTCCGACGAATCCCAGTCGTGCGTCTCATGAGGCGAAAACTGGAAATACCATTTCAGTTTGCCCGTATCCGCATCCAGCGCGATCATCGAGCACGTGAACAGGTTGTCGCCCATGCGTCCTTCTCCATTCCAGTCCGGCACAGGATTTCCCGTGCCCCAATAGACCAGATTCAGCTCCGGGTCGTACGAACCTGTGTTCCACGTCGTGCCGCCACCGTTCGACCAGCTTCCGTCCGCCCAGGTGTCGGCTCCGGGATCGCTTGCGCTGCGAGGAACGGTGTAATAGCGCCACAGCAGCTTTCCGTCGTTCGCGTCGTAGCAGCTCAAAAATCCGTGGGCGCCCGCTTCGCCTCCGCCCACGCCCACTACGATTTTTCCGTTCAACGCCAGCGGCGCCTGTGTGATTGCGTAGCCGTCCGCCTTGTCCGCGATCTGCGTATTCCAGCGCACCAGTCCATTTTTCGCGTCAAGCGCGATCAAATGATCGTCAATCGTCGCGAGATACAGGTTGTCGCCCAGGATCGCCACGCCGCGATTCGTCGGGAAAAGGCCTACCGGCACAAAATCGCGCGGAATCTGCGGCACATAGTGCCACAGCGGCTTGCCCGTCCGCGCGTCAATCGCCGTCACATTGCTCGGCGGCTCCGTCACGTACATGATTCCGTCCACGATCAGCGGCGAAGATTCCATCACGCCGCCGCCGCGCATCTGGTAGGCCCAGGCCACGCGCAAATCCTTCGCGTTCTGCGGGGTGATTTCCTTCAGCCCCGAAAACCGCTGCGAGCCGTAATTGCCGCCGTACATCAGCCAGTTCTGCGGCTCGGAATCCGACTTCAAGAGCCGCTCGTAGGGAACTTGCGCGAAACTCGGCAGCGCCCCGCACAGCGCCAGCACCATCACGACATATTTCGCGGCTCTCATTGGGCCCCCTTCAAGCTAGAAAGATACGCCACCAGATTGTCCATGTCCGTCGTCGAAAGATTGCCGTAACTCGGCATCACCGTTTTCCCAGGCTCCGGCTCGATCGTCTTCAGCTTCGTCCTGTCGAAAGAATAAAAATGCCCGCCCACGTCGCGCAGCACGATCGTGTACGTGTCCTCGGTCACGCGAATGCCAGTGACTTCGTGCCCGTCTTTTGCCACCACGCGCACGAGCTCGTAGCCCGGTGGCGGATTTTTCCCGGGATCGGGCAGAAAGTCGTAGAAATATTTTGGTGGGCGCGATCTCCCGATGTTCGTCAGTTGCGGTCCCACTCCGCCCCCGGTCGTGCCAATTGCGTGGCAAACTGCGCAGCCGTTCGCGTCATAAACCGCTTTGCCCTTCACCGGATCGCCCTTCGCCGCTTCGATCGGCCCGGTGTCCCCCAGCGTGCGCACGAACCCGACTACCTGCCACACGCGCTGGTCGTTCAGGGCCATGACCGGCGGCATCGCGCCCGTGCCGTTTCGTACCACGGCAAAAATTCCTGCATCGCCCCGCCGCGCTTCCACGCCATGAAGATTCGGCCCCAGCTGCCCGCTGCCGTCAAATCCGTGGCACCCCGCGCACTGCGCCGCGAAGATCTGCTTTCCGTTCGCAATATCGTCCGGCGTGAGCTTGGAAACGGGATCGTCTTTCGCCGCGGGAGGTGCTTGCGGCGTCTGCGCGGCCGCGTGCGGCAAAATTGCCGCCGCTCCGGCTCCGATGAAAAGCAAAATTGTGGCAGACCACCGCCAGGATGCGGTCATAGAGGCCCTCACTTGATTTTTTGACGCGTGCTAAGTAACTACGGCGCAAGATTTCTGTCAAGCCAAGTTCGCTTCGGTCCGTGCATACCTCATCACGCTGCATAGTGATACGCACAAACGCGTCGCAAGGTTTCGCGGCGAGGTCCGGCGAGATCGTGAGGGCACGGTCGCCGTCAGTTCGCGACCGAGGTTCATTTGGCCGGACAATCCGATGCGGCAAAGACGGGAATTCGGCGCCAGACCGGCGCGCCCAGGAGAAATCGAGCGCGCCGTTCACGGTGTTGCGTCAGGTCTCCCGGGTGGATGGGGGTTCGGGGCCCGACCTCGAACTACTTCGACACCTGCAACTGCGCAGCGTTGCTGGCGGAAACCAGAAGCTGCGTCCCGCCGTTCCTGGAATTTGTCGCGAAACCCTCATACGCTTTTCGCTGTAGTCAGACAATGTCAGAGCGGTGTTTGGGCAGTCGTCGACGGCACGCGCGGAGCGCCACTCTGAGCCTGTCGGCCGTGCGCGCCCGCGTTAATTCGGTGAGTGTATGCGACGTTAAACCTGTAGCAAACGCGCGAAAAACGTCCGGTACCGCCGCAGCGCCAGCCGAAGATCTTCTGTCGAAACATCGCTGCCGCGATCCCATCGGTGCTCTAGGTTCTCGCGTTCCTTCGCGAACGTCTCCGCCAGCCGCTGCATTGTCTCAGCAACCAGATTGTCCGCTTGCTCCACCGCCCGCCGCGGTTCATCGACGAACCCAACCTGAATGTTTTCCCAGCGCGCCCGAAAATTTCCGGCCTCGTCGGCGAGCAGCAACGGTCCCATCTCTTCATTATGGTCCGCTGATTTTTGCATCCGCGCTGCCGTAGCCGCTCCAGGCGCATTCGTGATTCGAGATGCGACCACCACAGGCTCAGACTGGGGAGTTGAACTTGAACGGCGTCCGATCCCCAGCCGCGCGCGCGACGCCGCCAGATCGGCAGTGGTCAGCGGTTCGGAATTGCGGCCGCTGATCTCATCGTCCGGAATATTGTCCCATTCGCTTCGCATGGCGACTCCTCTCGTCCAAGAACTATTTCGCTCGGTTTATTGATCGCTTGCTGAATCTAAACAGTGCTTTGGACACGCTCCCGTTCCGTCGCTGGCGCCGCAAGCAAATCGTCCAGCAGCATCCGGTAATGGACCAATGCGCCCCGGATATCCTCCGTCGTCGCTTCTCCGCGATCGCGACGCAGAGCGATTTCGTGCGCTTCCCGGTAATCGCTTACCACGGTTGAATGGTTGACGGAAATATCCGCGGCGCACTCGTCGAAATCGTGCACGGGATATCCGCGCGCGATCATGGCCTCAGTAACGAGGCGATCCGCTTGCGTCAGCGATCCGTCCGGATCATCGACGAATCCGCCTTGCACGCGCCGCCACGCGGCTGCAAACCGTTCGCGTTCCCCATCAGACAAGGGACGAATCTGCATGCGGCGCACCCGACTCTGCCGCCGCTGAAGTTCCGCCTCGGCCCTGGATCGCCCGAGCTGCGCGACGGAACGCTCATATTCCGCGCCGAATTTTTCTTGCAACCTCCTGCTCTGATAACGAAACGCCAGGAACAGCAGCGCGAGGCAAACTACCGCGGCAACAACAATAATTACAGCGATCGCTGTCGTTGACATATCTTCGGCCTCCCTGCGGCACTAGTGCGTCCGGCCCTTGCAGCCGGGATGGTTGCAGCGGCAGTCGATGTCAGGAGTTTCTTCGACCGCTTCGCACGCCGCGCTGCAATATTTTCCTTCGCTGATCTGGCACGAGCAGTTCGGATGCGCGCATTTCTTGGTGTTGGCCATAAAGCTCTCCTGGGGCCGTGTTGCGTCGTGCCAAGGGCCCTGGCAATCACCTTGCGCGTTTCGCCCAGGGGTGGGAATACGGGGAAGCGTGTAGGATTGCCGGCGATTCGCGGCAATTGCTTGACGGCCAATTGCTTTTCAAGACTAGCAGTGGCTGCACACTGTCAAGGAATCGGTGGGGGGAAACGTACAGAGGTCTTGGAAAGACGATCCAATCTTGGAGGTCGAAAAGCCAACTTATTCATAATAGGCGGGAAAGGGATGGTGCCGGCGGAGAGAATCGAACTCTCGGCCTAGGGATTATGAGACCCTCGCTCTACCACTGAGCTACGCCGGCGCGCGAACGAATAAACGAATAGTCGATGCTACGGTCCGACTCGTGGAGTGTCAAGACGGCAATCGGATCGGGATTTCGAGCCGAATTCACCGATTCACACTCCCGGTGCGACCTTTTTATTCGTGCGCCGCCTTCGCTTTTGGGTCGGCCATGATTTTTTCGATTTCTTCGGCTGTGCGGGGGAGGCGGCCGGTCATCAGCGTGTAGCCGTCTTTTGTGATGAGGACATCGTCTTCGATGCGGACGCCCAGATTTTCCTCGGGGATGTAGAGGCCCGGCTCCATCGAGATCACCATACCGGGCTCGAGCGGGCGGGCGCGGTCACCGGGATCGTGCACGTCGAGGCCGATGTGATGGCTGACCCCATGCGGATAGTATTTCGTGAGGATGTTGCCGCGGCCATCCGGGTGTTTATTGAAATAATCGATCACGATTTGCTGGAGGCTGTCTTTGCGGCCGAGGATCGTAGCGCCGGGTTTCGTGGCGGCGAGCGCCGCGTTTTGCGCGCCCAGGACGAGATCGTAGATTTCGCGCTGGCGCGGCGTGAAATGACCGTTGGCGGGCACGGTGCGCGTGATGTCGGCCGCGTAGCCGCCGTATTCTCCGCCCACGTCCATCACGACCAGGTCACCGTCCTTGATTTCGCTATCGAGCAGGCTGTAGTGCAGCACGGTGGAATTGAATCCCGCGCCGACGATCGGCGCGTAGGCCTCGCGCGCGCAGCCGCCCATTTCGTGGATTTCCTTCATGCGCGCGGCCACCTGATACTCGAAAAGCCCCGGCCGCATCATTTTCATCGCGGCAAAATGCGCGTCGATCGACAGATCGTCCGCTTTCTGGAGCAGCGCGAGCTCGCTTTCGGATTTCACCTGGCGCTGGGCGAAAAGCTTTGCCGAGATGTCCTTGACTTGGGTACCGGGAACGCCAGCACGGAGCGCGGCGACGGACTCTGTGAAGTGCGGGTAGCCGTCTTCCTTGCCGGGCGGAACGATGGTGTAGAAGGTTTTGTAGCTCGCGGCGAGTTTTGCGAGATCGCCTTTCAGATTTGCGATCGGCTCGACGCTTGCGAAGCCCGTCTTTTCTTGCACGCCCGGATCGTCAGGCCCGATTTTGGGACCTTCCCACAATTCTCCGCTGGAGTCGTGTGGATCCAGGATGCGCTGCGGCAAATACAAAACTTCGGACGGTGTCGCCGCTTGACCTTCGGTTGCAGGCCGATCGGGTGCGATCAGGAGCACGGCGCCGGGTTCATCGTGGCCCGTGAGGTAATAGAAACTTGGCTCCTGGAAAAAGATGGCGACTTCGGAGGCGTCTTCGTGGCCAGTGTAGCCGTAGATCACGATGGGGCCGTCGATGCCTGCGCGCAGCTTCGCGCGACGGGCGGCATATTCGTCGTTGGGCTGACGAAAGCGCGCCGATGCGACGGTGCACGCGCATAAAACGGCGAGCGCGGCCAGGATGGTGATTCGACGTCGCAGCTGTGAATTCGCGGCGTTCATGTTGGCCTATCGTATCAGTTTCGGCGCGCGGCGTCGCTCGCTGACGGGCTCGGTGCTGATGTTCAAATTCGCGATAACTTTTCCTGCTTGAAATCGTTGGCCACTGACACGGGCTGCTGCAGGTTCGTCGAAATCTTCGAAGGAGGGACATTCCCTGACTGCAAACTGCTCTTCGCCGACTGGCGCTCTTCTCCCGCACATACGGTATCGAGATTGAGAGAAAGCCATCGTCTCGCTTGGCAAGGCCTCCGGGTTTGTCGAGCATTACCGTTACGGGAATCCGACGAGCGGACCGCAGATGAGGGCAGGCAAAGCATGGATCATGGTGAAGCAGTCTCGGCCTGAAGATGCGATGCCGAAAGCGCTCGTTTTTGAGACGCAGAGCCTCACGATTTTCCTGGAGGAGATCGAAGCGCATTTCGAGCGAGCCAGAGCCGCTGAAGTTACGATTGTCGGGGAGCTGCTCGTTCCACAGAAATGTCGGAATGCTATTTCGGCGTCGAATGGGCTCAATCAATGCGGATCTTTGCAAGACGTGCATCCACCGGAAATTTCAGGGGAAGAGCCTCTTGTTCGTACCCTGGGGATATATTTCACGGCTGCTGACACCAATCCTTTCGGTACAAAACACGGCCGCCTAGCGGATTGCTTGATACAAGTTGCGAGACGCAACCGAATAGCTGGACTTAGTCCGAGGCGGTGGATTCGGCTGCGGCTGTAGCTTGGGTCGGCACCGCGACGGCAACTGGGGTTGGAGCGGGCAATTCCTTTGCGCGCGAGCGCAGGCGACCGACGTAGGTCTGCGCTAACGACATTGTGCCAGTGTAGAGGTAGCCCCAGACGAATAGGAGTAGGAACGGTACTGTTAGGTAGTTCGTGTTCTGGATGCTGTAGACGACGCCGCCGGCGAAATAGATTCCCAGGACTACTTCCGTCCAGGGCAGCCAGCCTGCGCTCTTGTGATATTTCTTCTTCGCCAGGTCGACGGAACCCTTTCCGCCGGCTTCGACTTTGTATTTCGGCGTGCGGACAAATTCGGATTTCACTCCGACGATGGCTTCGACGACTGCGACTGCGTTTTTCACCGAAAGGCCGATACCGACGGCCATCACGAAGGGCAGATACCAGAACGTGCGTTTCCACGTCTTGGGGTAGAACGCTCGCTGCGCGCAAAGATAGAACGAAGAAATCGAACACGTGGACGCGAGGAATAGCGGCAAATCGATTAGCAGGACCTGGAACCAGCCTTGATAGAAGCGGACGATCATCGCCGGTAGCAGGATAATCGAGAGAAAAACCATCAGCGGGTAGCTGATATTGGCGGTGAGGTGAAAAAAGGCCTCGGCTTTGGCTTTTGCCGGCGCGTCGGAGCGCATCACCCGCGGCAGGATTTTTTTCGCCGTCTGCATCAGGCCCTTGGCCCAGCGGGCCTGCTGCGACTTGAAAGCGTTCATTTCAACAGGCAGTTCGCTCGGGCAGTCGATTTCGGGCAGGTAGAGGAATTTCCAGCCGCGGATTTGGGCGCGGTAGGAAAGATCGGTGTCCTCCGTAAGCGTGTCGTGCTGCCAGCCGCCGGCGTCTTCGATCGAGGTGCGGCGCCAGATTCCGGCGGTGCCGTTGAAATTGAAAAACAGGCCGCTACGGAAGCGCGAGGAGTGCTCGATGGCAAAATGTCCGTCGAGCAGAATGGCTTCGACCTCGGTGAGCTTCGAATAATTGCGATTCACGTAACTCCAGCGCGTCTGCACCATGGCGATCTGGGGATCGGTGAAATAGGGCACCGTGCGGCGCAGAAAATCGGACGGCGGGATGAAGTCGGCATCGAAGATGGCGACGAATTCGCCTGTGGCGGATTTCAGGCCTTCCTGCAGCGCGCCGGCTTTGAATCCTTCGCGATTGTCTCGATGGATGTAACTGATCGGGACGCCCAAAACCTGATGGCGCTCGACGCAATCGCGGGCGACCTGCTGGGTCTGGTCGGTGGAATCGTCGAGGACCTGGATGTCGAGAAGTTCGCGCGGGTAATCGAACTGCGCGACGGTTTCGATGAGGCGCTCGATCACGTAGCGTTCGTTGTAGATCGGGAGCTGGACGCTGACCTTGGGCCATTCGGCGACGGGCGGCGGTGGTCCGGGGACATTCTTGCGGTTCTTGAAATAGTGATAGACCAGCGCGTAGCGATGCAGGCCATACATGGCGAGGACGGCCATGACGAAGAAATAGGGAAGCATGATCGCTAGGTCGAAGGCGTTGGCTTGATAGAGGCCGCGGAAGGTAGGGTCGACCAGACGACGGAAGTAGGACGTGACCGGGTTCGAGCTCCAGATGAGTAGCGCGGCCAGGATGTGTGAGGGCGTCAACGCTAGCCTGCTTTCGATTCGGCGTGCCCGCGGTCACGCAAAGACTGGGCGAAAACAATTATACGGGGGTGGGGCAGGGTGTCAACGGTCGCGCGTCGATATGGCGGATCGGGAATTTGATGTTCCGTAGCGCGGCAACAGGAGGGTGAGATCGCTGCGCGGACGATTGCGCCATTGGCTTTGTGACGGTTTTACCGTCCTCGTACTCGTAAACGAATGGCTTCAGGTCCGCCTTTACCGAGCATTTGTAGGATTTGCCGGCACCCATCCGGCTGACCAGCATTTCCAATTCCTTGTCCTGTTTCTTCCAGCGGGCGCTGTATGGGTCAACATGAAAAGCACGCTGCAGTCGGATTCGTAGTCAAATCCCTGCGCTTGAGGCCGCCTGGTCCGAACGTGACCACGGGTGTTCCCAGAATCGGGTCGGTGACGATACGCGCTTTGAACCTGCGCTTTCGCTTGGGTCTGAGGGTGATTTCGCCGTTTCGTATCGATGCGTCGAGTTCGTCGCCCGGTTGAAGGCCGAGCTTCTGGCGGATGGAGCCCGGTAAGACGACCTGGCCTTTGGTGGAAAGCTTCGTCTTCATCGTAAGACGGTCTCACCATGTTCAGCGACTTTTCAGCGAGAATGGTGGGGCTGGGGAGAGTCGAACTCCCGACACGCAGTTTAGGAAACTGCTGCTCTATCCATCTGAGCTACAGCCCCGCGCGATGATTGTACTGCAAAAGGCTGGCCCGTC
>Ga0209007_1000091_pt1 | contig 54176 bp, 43 predicted proteins | sample JacPinW_OM1H0_O2_FD_187961 | JGI IMG/M metagenome (GOLD analysis project Ga0209007, IMG submission 187961) | Forest soil microbial communities from Algoma, Ontario, Canada - Jack Pine, Ontario site 1_JW_OM1H0_O2 (SPAdes) (version 2) | ecosystem: Environmental > Terrestrial > Soil > Boreal... | reverse complement strand
TGAGCTTGACCCGCCGGCCGAATGCCGTGAGCTCCGGGGGTATGGTATGGCAGGCCTCGCAGGCCAATCCGGTCTGTCGGGCGAAGGGCGGAACGGCTCGTGCCGGTGTTGAAACCAGCATAAGCGCTGATGCGGCGAGGAGGAGCATCGCCACCGCGCCGAGCCTTACTAACTTCACGACACCATCAGCCGAACCGGCACAGGTCATTTTTCCGACCTCCCTGGCGATGCTTGTTAGTTCGTCTTACCGTTCCCGACGTCGTTGACGCATGTACCTTATATTTGGTGCACGGATATACCTTATTACGTTGCAAGATGTCAAAAGTGGCACACACGTCCGCCGGCGACATTTTTGCCAAATCAATCACTTGCATTGAACGAGGAGAGCCGCCGTCTGCTTGCCGAGGCGCTGCTTCGGCTTCCCTGACGCCTTCGGCGGCCCCATGGTTGGCGGGCTGCTCGCCCTCGCGATATGAGCCGGTCCGCCGCTACTGCCTCAAGGTCTGCATGTCGATGACGAAGCGATAGCGCACGTCCCCCTTGAGCAGACGCGCGTAGGCCTTCTCGATGTCCTGTATCGCAATCATCTCGATGTCCGAAACAATGTTACGGGCGGCACAGAAGTCGAGCATCTCCTGGGTTTCCGCAATTCCACCAATCGCGGACCCGGCGATACTTCGCCGGCCAAGCAACAGGTTGAAGATCGCCGGCGAGGGATGCGGGGTCGCAGGTGCCCCCATACAGCCCACGGCGACCATGGAGCCGGGCACTACCCGCTTGACCGCACTTCCAACGTGGGTCACCCGTCCGACGATTTCATGGCTCGGCACGCATGGATACGGAACGCCGTCCCATTCGCCGCGCGCGGCATGCAGATCGGAGTGGCACACTCCACAGTAAACAATCTCTAAGGCGACATCCCGCGGCCCCGGATCACGGCGCTCAATGGTGTAAGGCAGAAGGGGCGATCTGGCAGATTGGGCGGCGTAGGCAGCGGTCTTCATGGCAGTCCCTCAGGTCTTGTCGCGATGCAAGAACGTAACGCTCACGATAAAGCTCGTTCGACGCTAAAGTGTTGCCCATGTGCCCGGGGCAGCAGCAAGGAGCATGAGCTCAAACGATGAACCGCCCAGTTGGGCGGATTTTGAACGCGTTGGTCTGCGCGTCGGGACGATACGCAAAGTGGAGCCGTTTCCGGAAGCGCGCAAAGCGGCCTTCAAGTTGTGGATCGATTTAGGTCCCCTCGGCATTAAGCAATCCAGCGCCCAACTGACCGCGCTCTATACCGCGGACTCGCTAATCGGGCGGCAAGTGATTTGTGTGACCGGGTTAGGGTCTAAAAGAATTGCGGGTTTCAAGTCCGAAGTACTAACGACAGGATTCCATCGAGACGACGGTGCCGTCGTGCTCGCCACCGTCGACCAGCAGGTCACGGATGGCGCTCCCTTGGCCTAGAAATGCCGGCGCTTGTGAGCCGCGCGCAGCGCCCCGCGCGATCTCAGACGCGAAATCCTCGGTTGGCCTTCTTCTCCTTCTTGGCCGCTCGCTTCTCGTCGAAGCTCTTGGCGGGTTTCTTTTTCCCCTCCTTCTTTCTGTCCATGCCCTTACTCATAGCGGACTCCTCTGATATGGAGAGCCAATTGTAGGGCGACCGGGAGGGTGAGCGGGTAAAGAAAAATGTTCAATCGTATGACTTCCGCGCCTCCTCCTCGATCCGTAGTGCGATCTGCACCGCGACCTCGGCGATCTGGTTGATCCTGCCCGGCGACGTATCCCCGGCCTCGAATACTCGCTGGGCGAGGGGCCCAGCGATTGCTGCTGCTGCTGAGATGAGTTCACTCAGTTCCATGTCGGTGATCTCCGGTTTGCTACTCGAAGGAATCGACCCCACGAGTACAAGGGTGAGAATCCTAAGGATCAGGCTTTGAACTTTGCGGCCTCCTCCGAGCCGCCGGTGGCATTGCCGGCGCCGTAGGAATGCGCTCCGGTTCCTGCGAGTTTGCCGGCATCCACGATCAGGTACTCCTCTCGAATCGGCCGCTTCTCGAGCCAGCACTCCAGGATTTCCCGAGTTCCGGCCGCGTAGCGGGTCTGCGCTGACAGCGAGGTCCCGGAAATGTGGGGCGTCATGCCGTGATGGGGCATGGAGCGCCAAGGATGATCCTTCGGAGGTGGCTGCGGAAACCAGACATCGCCGGCATAGCCGGCCAGCTGTCCAGACCTGAGCGCGGCCGCCACATCCTCACGGTTACAGATCTTCCCGCGAGCAGTGTTCACCAGGTAAGCGCCGCGCTTCATCTTCGCAATCAGCTGTGCGTCGAAGAGGTTCTCGGTTTCAGGATACAGCGGCGCGTTGATCGTCACGACATCACAGATTTTGACCATGTCCTCGACCTTCGCATGGAAGGTCAGCCCGAGCTCCTTCTCGACGATGTCCGGGAGCCGATGGCGGTCGGTGTAATGGAGCCTCACATCGAACGGCTTGAGTCGACGCAGGACCGCGAGGCCGATGCGGCCCGCGGCCACGGTTCCGACGTTCATTCCCTCAAGATCGTAGGAGCGCTCGACGCAGTCGGCGATGTTCCAGCCGCCTTTCACCACCCACTGGTAGGAGGGGATGTAGTTGCGCACCAGGGCGAGAATCATCATCACCACGTGCTCCGAAACACTGAGGCTGTTGGAATAGGTGACCTCGGCGACGGTGATCTTCCGTTCCATGGCCGCCTGCAGATCCACGTGATCGGAACCGATACCCGCCGTGACCGCCAGCTTGAGGTTCTTCGCTTTGGCGATGCGCGCGGCGGTCAGGTAGGCGGGCCAGAACGGCTGCGAGATGACCACGTCCGCATCGGGAAGCTCGCGCTCGAAGCGACAGTTGGGGCCGTCCTTGTCGGACGTGACCACAAAAGTGTGACCGTTGCTCTCAAGGTACTTTCGGAGCCCGAGTTCCCCGGTCACGCTCCCGAGCAGCGTCCCCGGCTTGAAATCAATCGACTCCGGTGTGGGCGTGGTCTGGCCGCCGGGATAGCGCTCGATCTTGGGAATGCCGTCGCGGGCGTAGGATTTCGGATAGCCAGTGACCGGATCGTCGTAGAGGACGCAAAGAATCTTTGCCACGGTTGTTCCCCTCAGTGACAGCGGACCATCATAGTGACAGGGGTATCGTGGTCTAACAAACGGTAACCGAACGGATCTTTGGTTGGCGTCGTTCTGAAATTGATGCTTGGTTAGCCCCACGCCCGAGCTCGAGCCGCTACCATTGCGCGACACCCTTGGTAGCGGGCGTCTCCTCAACGTGCCACCGACGTACATGCGTTCGACTAACGGTACCCCGGCGGTTTTTGGTCTTTCTTCAGAGTTTGTAAGTGGCCGTTTTTATTGGTCGGAGCGCCGAGATCTGAAATCGGGACCGGCAGCCAGCAGCCGAACGCCACCGTTACCACACCCCGCGAGCGACACTGGGCAATCTTCGCTCCCATGGGCAAGACCCAGATCGAGTTAGGCCGTCGAGATCAAGGTAGAGACGACAAAACAGGCCAGATCGCTCAAGACGACCTGCGCTGAGCGCCTCAACCTCTGTGCTTGCGCCGGCGCCTCACCCAACATCGTCCTCGACCCACGATAGATGGTCTCTATTGATAGAGACGTTTAGATCTATTGGATTAATCGCGGACGACGCGTTAGCTTCAACAGGCACGTTGAAGCAGTGCAGACCTCAATCGGAGACAGCGACAACATGGAAACCGAAAGCAAATGCCCGTTCGCGGGTGGCGCTCGCAAACACACGGTAGCTGGTGCGCCATCGAACGCCGGCTGGTGGCCCAATCAACTGAAGCTGAACATCCTGCACCAGCACTCCTCCAAGTCAGACCCCATGGGCGAGGAGTTCAACTACGCAGAGGAGTTCAAGAGCCTCGACCTGAACGCCGTCGTCAAGGATCTGCGTTCCTTGATGACGGATTCACAGGAGTGGTGGCCGGCAGACTTCGGCCACTACGGACCTTTGTTCATTCGCATGGCATGGCACAGCGCGGGCACGTACCGCACGGGCGACGGTCGCGGCGGCGCAGGAAGCGGCAGTCAGCGCTTTGCTCCCCTGAACAGTTGGCCGGACAACGTCAACCTCGACAAGGCGCGCAGGCTCCTTTGGCCGATCAAGCAGAAGTATGGCCGGAGAATCTCCTGGGCCGACCTGATGATCCTGGCCGGCAACGTCGCTCTGGAATCGATGGGATTCAAGACGTTCGGTTTCGGCGGCGGACGTGAGGACATCTGGGAACCGGAAGAAGACATCTATTGGGGCTCCGAGACCGCCTGGCTGGCTGACAAGCGCTACTCGGGCGACCGGGATCTCGAAAATCCGCTCGCTGCCGTGCAGATGGGGCTGATTTACGTCAATCCGGAAGGCCCGAACGGCAACCCGGATCCGGCCGCTGCGGCACGGGATATCCGCGAGACCTTCGCCCGTATGGCGATGAACGACGAGGAGACGGTGGCGCTCATCGCCGGCGGTCACACCTTCGGCAAAACCCACGGTGCCGGCGAAGCCGCACTGGTCGGCCCTGAGCCGGAAGCTACCGGCCTCGAGGAGCAAGGGTTTGGCTGGAACAGTCGCTTTGGCACAGGCAAAGGTGGTGACACGATCAGCAGCGGCCTGGAAGTCACCTGGACCAGCACGCCGACGAAGTGGAGCAACAGCTTCTTCTCGAACCTGTTCGGCTACGAATGGGAGCTGACTAAGAGCCCGGCCGGTGCGCACCAGTGGAAGCCGAAGGGCGGCGCGGGCGCCGGTACGGTGCCGGACGCCCACGATCCGGGCAAGCGTCGCTCGCCGGCCATGCTGACCACCGACCTCGCGTTGCGGTTCGACCCTGTCTACGAAAAAATTTCGCGGCGCTTCTACGAGCATCCGGATCAGTTCGCGGACGCATTCGCTCGGGCGTGGTTCAAGCTGACGCACCGCGATATGGGCCCGCGGTCACGTTATCTGGGCCCGCTCGTTCCAAAGGAGCAGCTGCTGTGGCAGGACCCCATTCCCGCAGTGGATCACAAATTGATCGACGAGCGGGACATTGCCGCCCTGAAGGCCAAGATCCTCGCATCCGAACTTTCCATCTCCCAACTGGTCACCACGGCCTGGGCATCTGCTGCTACGTTCCGCGGCAGCGACAAGCGTGGTGGAGCGAACGGCGCGCGTATACGCCTGGTGCCGCAGAAGAACTGGGAAGTCAACCAGCCGGCTGAACTGGCCAAGGTGCTGCGGAAGCTGGTAGAGATCCAGCAGGACTTCAACCGCGCACAGTCCGGCGGCAAGAAGGTTTCGCTTGCCGACCTGATCGTTCTGGGAGGCTGCGCAGCCGTCGAGGCAGCTGCCAAGAAGGCCGGCCACGACGTCAAGGTTCCCTTCTCGCCGGGGCGCACGGACGCCTCTCAGGAACAGACCGATGAGGAGTCGTTCGCCGTACTTGAGCCAACCGCAGACGGATTCCGCAACTACGCCCGTAAGGGACACGAGGGAGCCGCGGCTGAGCTGCTGGTGGACAAAGCGCACTTGATGAGGCTGACCGCCCCTGAGACGACGGTCTTGATCGGCGGCCTGCGGGCCCTGAATGCGAACGTCCATCAGTCCCAGCACGGAGTTTTCACCAAGCGACCCGAGACGTTGACCAATGACTTCTTCGTGAATCTCCTCGACATGAGTACCAAGTGGCACAAGTCCGCCAGCGCTGAAGGCGTGTTGGAGGGACGCGATCGGGCAACGGGCGAACTCAAGTGGACGGGCACCGTTGTCGATCTGGTCTTCGGTTCGAACTCCCAGCTCCGAGCCCTCGCGGAAGTCTATGCGTGCAGCGACTCGCAGCAGGCGTTCGTGCGTGACTTTGTGGCGGCCTGGAACAAGGTGATGAACCTGGATCGCTACGACCTGGCGTGATCTCGCAAGGATAAAGCGTCCTGTACCGCGCAGCCGCGAGTTGGCCGGGTAATTCCGGACCAGGTCGCGGCTGCGAGAGCCACGGTGACCCTGCTGCATCCAATACGGTCGGCACTCATCGCTGCTCCGCGAGGTAGGCAATAACGTCCGCACGATCCTGGGCGTTTGGCATTGCAAAGAACATCTTCACGCCGGGAATCAGCGCTTGCGGATTGGTCAGCCAGCGATCGAGGTTGGCGGTATTCCATTTCAGCCCCGAGTTCTTGAGGGCCCGCGAGTACGCGTAGCCGGGCACGCTGCCGGCCACGCGACCCACCACGCCCCGATGTCTCGGCCCAACGTCGTCTTCATCGAGTGAGTGGCACGCCATGCACACCTGATAAACGGTTTTGCCGTGAGCGGCGTCGCCCCGCGGCGTATCCGGCAGTGAATCGGCATAGCACCGCGCCGTTAGCAGAGTGGCGAACGCCACGGCAGTTGCGACACTCGAGCTGAATCGGGAACTCTCATGCGTGCTCATGGGGATTCGGTCCTCAGCCGAGTGGGGTATCGCGCAGCGCCAACGAACGCGGATGGGCGTGTACCGACACGCTCGTCACCCCGAGCATCGCTGTCAGTTGATCCGCGGGTACCTTCAAGGGACCCGGGCCTGGACCCTCGCCCGGGGCGGGCTGGGGGTAAGCGGTCGAACGGGCCGTGTGGAAGGTGATATTGCCCTCGACCTTCTGCACGATCTGATGGATGTGCCCATTCAGCACCGTCACCGACCCGAACCGACGCAGCGAGGGTAAGAGTTGATCGGCATCCGTTGTCCCCCAGCCCCAGGGTTGGTACACCGTCCACAGCGGCATGTGAGCAAATACCACGATCGGCATGCTGGAGGAGCGCCCCTTGAGATCCGCCGTCACCCACGCGAGCTGCTCCTCGCCCAACGAGCCGGCCCCGCCGTCTCCGGCGTTAAGGACGTTGATGAGACTCACGAAGTGCACGCCGGAATGCTCGAAGCTGTAGTAGCCCTTATTGCCCGACGCCTTGCCGAAGCGATTGAAGTACTCGCTCACGGCCGCGTCGGCGGTGTCGTGCTCGCCTGGCGTGGTATGCATCTCGGTCGCACGCAGGCGGGAGAACATGTCCTGCGCTGCGTCGAATTCGCTCGGCTTCGACAGGTGAGTGATGTCGCCGGTGTGCAGGATGAGGGCCGGCTGCTCGGGCATGGCGTTCACGAGGTCGATGGTCTTCAACAGGGTGGCGTTGACGTCGGGATTGGCATCCTTGTGAAATCCGATGTGCGTGTCGCTGATTTGAACAAACAACGGTTTACCCGAGCGGGTGCCGTCGTCCCGATTGCTGGCGGCCAATACCAGGTCGACTGGAGTGAAAACACCGCCCGCGAGGGTGAAGAGTGTACCGGCGCCGCCGAAGGCCATGCACTTCAGGGCCTTGCGACGTGATAGGGTTGATTGGTCATCTGACATGTCGGTCTCCGTGGAGCTTGCTTGCCGGAAGCAGACCCGGGGGCGATCGCTTTTATTCCCAGCATTTACTGCCGGGCATCGGATGGAACATATGGAATAAATCGTGTGCTGCTGAGGTCTGATATCCAGATGAACGGTAACCGAGTGCGATTCGAGGCGCTGGTGTTGCCGCATCTGGATGCGGCCTACCGCTTCGCCATAGGTTTGTCCCGCTCACGCGCGGACGCGGAGGATCTGGTGCAGGATGCGATTCTGCGGGCCTATCGAAGCATTGAGACGCTCAGAGCAGCCGACGCCAAGGCGTGGCTCCTGACGATAGTCCGTAATTGCTTTTTAACCGCGTGCGCCCGCGACAAGAAACGCGCGACGGTGCCGCTGCCGGATCAAGGCGATAGCGAAACGGCTGACGCGCTGATCGAGCCCTCACCCGGTCCGGAAAACGCCTCCATGCAGCAAGCCCGCCAGGAGGCGGTCGGTCGGTCGATGTCAAAACTGTCGATGGAGCATCGGCAGGTGCTGATCCTGCGGGAAATAGAGGAGATGAGTTACAGCGAGATCGCCTCAGTCATCCAGCTGCCGATCGGCACAGTGATGTCCCGATTGGCGCGTGCACGCACCGCCTTCAGGGAGCAGTGGCTTACCGATCACGGGGAGCCATCAACGTGACCTGCCCGGAAGCATTGCGGACGCAGGCCTACTTCGACGCTGAGCTGGATGCTTTGGCTGCAGCTGAGATCGAGCGGCACCTCGAGAGCTGTGTCGACTGCCGTGCTTTGCTTCAGGATCTGCAGCGAACGCGAATCGCGATCCGCCGGGATTTCGCCGAAGCAGCAGTGCCCCCGAGTCTCACTGCCCGGATCGCTCGTTCCCTGGAGAGAGAGCCGGGCGCGGGCTCGAGGCCCCGACGCCGGCCGCAGGAGAGCCTGTGGAGGTTACGCTCGTTCTGGACCGGTACGTTCCTGGGCGGCGCAGGCGCGCTGACTGCGGCGGCAGCGCTCGCCCTGCTGTTTTGGATGCCGCTACGACACAACTCCTTGCTTGATAGCCTTGTGACCGAACACGTGGACTCGCTACTTCCCGGTCATCTGATCGGCGTCGAGTCCACTGATCGTCATACGGTGAAGCCGTGGTTTGCCGGGCATGCGGATATCTCTCCCCTGGTTGAGGATTTCTCCGCTCAGGGGTTCGTGCTCGTGGGCGGCCGTGCGGACTACCTGGCGAATCAGCGCACTGCTGTCATCGTGTACCAGCATGGGCGCCACATCATCAACGTGTTCGGTTGGAAGAGTGATTTGAGATTCGCCCCGCGGGATGCCACGCGCAACGGCTACCACCTCGCGTTCTGGACGGTCGGCGACCTGCAGTATTGCGCAGTCTCGGACGCCAGCTGGGACGACCTGCATCGGCTCGAGAGGCTGTTTCGCGATCTTGGAGCGCGCGAGGCCAATCCGACTCACTAAGTCAGTCGACAGTGCGCAATTTCGCGACTCGCTCGGCGGTCAACGCCGACGGCTGCGCACCAAATCGGCCAGTCACATAGTTGGCCACGCTCGCGATCTCATAGTCCGAGTAAGCGGCGCTGAACGCCGGCATGTTCGCCCCCCCGCCCGTGGCGTGCCGGTGCGCACCCGACAGTACGACCTGCACCACGTTGATCGCGGTGGGATCGTTCACCGCCCGCGCGCCGGTCAGGGTTGCGAAGGGGATGACCGGACTCACGCCGCTCCAGCCGTGACAGCTGGCGCAGTCGCCTTCGAACATGGCCTTGCCGGGCAGATCCACGCTGGCGGCGACACCTTCGGCAGGCGACGATGGCGCCGGATGGATGTTGGGCTGAGGTAGATCGGCTGTCGCCACGGCGGGCACCGACCGCAGGTACGTCACCATTGCCGCGATGTCGGCCTGCGTCAAGTGGCTCAGGCCCTCGTCGACCGCCTCCCCCATGGGGCCAGCCGCCGTGCCGTGCCCGTCAGCATGACCCAACGACAGATAGTGCCCGATATCGGCATCGCTCCAGGCGCCCAAACCGCTAATCCGATCCGGGGTGATGTTGTAAGCACGCCAGCCCGCCAGCACGTTGCCGGCGAACTTGCTGCGGTTATTCAGCGCCTGGAATAGGTTTCGCGGCGTGTGACACTCCCCGCAGTGGCCCAGAGCTTCGACGAGATATGCACCGCGATTCCATTCCGGGCTGCGCCCGACGTGCGGCTGGAAACGCTTGTCCGGATTGAATAGAACGGACCAAATGGTCATGAGCCCGCGCTGGTTGAAGGGAAACCCAAACGTGTTTTGCGGCGCCGCCGCATGCACGGGTTTGAGACTGAAGAGATAGGCCTTGATCGCCAATGCATCGGCATCCGTCATGTACGTATAGCTGGCGTACGGCATCGCCGGATACAGGCGCGTACCGCCGCGACCGATTCCCTTGTGCACGGCGTTCAGGAAGTCCGCGTCGCTATAGTTGCCGATGCCGCTGTGCTGATCAGGGGTGATATTGGTCGAGTACAAGGTGCCGAACGGCAGCACGAACGCCCGCCCGCCCGCGAATGGCGCGCCATCCTCGGCTGTATGGCAGGCCGCACAATCCGCAGCCCGCGTCAGGTATTCACCGCGCTCCAGCAGGCTGGCCGACTTGAGTTCCGGCGGCACGCCGGTGGGGTCCTGACCTTGATAGTTGCCGAGCGCCACACGCTCCCCGCCCGCGAAGTCCATCGGCCGCGGCGCGGACAGGATCCATGCGAAAACAATCACCACTACGGCGACAACCGCGGCAAGGACCCACAGACCGTAGCGCTTGGGGCGAGTGTTGGGTTCGGTAGCGCTCATGCCGGCTTCCTCCCGGACAGCACGTCACGGTCGATGGGTAATCGGCGCAAGCGGATACCCGTCGCGGCGAACAGGGCATTCCCGAGCGCGGGCGGTGCGGCCGTGGTTCCGGTTTCGCCGATCCCGCCGGGAGCCTCGCCGCTCTGGATGAGATGCACCTCGATCTGTGGCATTTCGTTGATCCGCAGCATGCGGTAATCATTGAAATTACTCTGCCGCACCCGGCCCTTGTCGATGTCGATGCGGCCGTAGAGCGCTGCGGTCAATCCGAACGTCAGCCCACCCTGCAGCTGCGCGATTACCGTATCCGGATTCACGACGATCCCGGTATCCACCGCCGAGACCATCCGTTGCACGCGCACCTCGCCGTGTTCGTCGACCTCCGCTTGCGCAACGGTGGCGATGAAGCTGCCGAACGCCACCTGCACCGCGACGCCTCGCCCTGTGCGTGGCGGCAAGGGACTGCCCCAGCCGGCCTTCTCGGCCGCCAGCTCCAAGGCAGCCTTGAGGCGCGGCGTCTTGTCGAGCAGGTCACGGCGAAAGGCAACCGGATCCTTGTTCGCTTTTCTCGCCAACTCGTCCATGAAGCTCTCGATGGCGAACACGTTATTGTTGGGGCCGACGCCGCGCCAGAAGCCTGTCGGTACCGCAGGCGGCTCATCGCGCACGTATTCCACGCGCAGATTGGGAATGTCGTAAGGCACGTCCGCAGCGCTGTCGATCGCATCGATATCGATGCCCCTTTGAAACGCGGGCGGCAGCCAGCGCGCAATCACCGAGGACCCGGTGATCCGATGCTTCCAGCCGGCGATGCGTCCGTTGGAGACGCTTGCAGACAAGCGATCCAGGTACACCGGCCGGTAGATGTCGTGCTGGATGTCTTCTTCGCGCGTCCACACGACCTTGACCGGCCCATCGACCTGCTTAGCGATCAATACCGCCTTCTCGACGAAGTCCGTCTCCAGCCGTCTGCCGAAGCCGCCGCCGATCAAGTGGTTGTGTACCGTGACCTTCTCGAGCGGCAGACCCGCAACCTTCGCCGCCACTTTCTGCGCCCTGGATAAGACCTGGATGCCTACCCAGACCTCACAACTCGTCGGGGTGACGTGCGCCGTGCAATTCATCGGCTCCATGGTGGCGTGCGCGAGGAACGGCATTTCATAGACCGCCTCGTGCAGTTCCCCCTCGGTCAATCCCTTGGCCGCGTCGCCCACGATTTTCGCGACAGCGCCTTCCTGCTCGCTGGCCACGCGAATTTGCCTCCAGACGTCGGTGGAGGAAACCACGGAATTCGGCCCCTCGTTCCATGTGATGTCGAGCGCACCCAAGCCTTGTTTGGCCGCCCACATGTGGTCGCCGACCACGGCCACAAACTCATCGAATGCAAGCACCTGCCGTACACCGGGCAGAAGCTTGGCTTTGCTGTCATCGACGTGCGCGACCTTGCCGCCAAATACCGGACACGCCGCCAGCGTTGCGAACTTCACCCCCGGCGGCATGACATCGATTCCGTACACGGTCTTGCCAATGACCTTGTCCGGCGTGTCCAAGCGTTTGAGCGGCTTGCCGATCAGCTTGAAATTCTTCGGATCCTTGAGGACTGGATTCTGCGGCGGCGTCAGGCCGGCGGCATGCTCGATCAGCGCGGCATAAGCGATGCGTCTGCCACTCGCAGTATGGATCGCCGTACTCTCTTCGGTGCGAATGCCGCTCGGGTCGATCCTCCAAACCCGCGCGGCGGCCTGAACCAGGATCTCACGCGCTCCGGCGGCGGCTTTGCGTAAGGGCAGCCAAAATGACCGGATGGAATTGGAATTACCGGTGACCTGAATGCCGAAGGTTGGATTGCCGTACAGCTTATCGCTGGGTGGCGCAGGTTCGAGTCTCACCTGCTCGAAAGCCGCATCCAGCTCTTCCGCCAGGATCATCGCGATCGCCGTGTAGACGCCCTGCCCCATCTCCACCTGCGGCATGATCAGGGTGATCGTGCCCTGCCTGTCGATGCGAACGAAGGCGTTAGGGGCGAAAACGCCCTTCCCCTCAGCAGCTGCGCCGGCCGCGGGTACCTGAAAGCCCACCAGCAACGCGCCGCCAACGCCCAGGCCCGCCCCCAGAAACGCTCGCCGGGTGACGAGGAGCTCTACGCCCGGTTCGGGCCGCCCGATCGCGGTGTTGGCCATGGAAAGCCCCCTAACCCGCTTGCGCGGCCTTTTTTATCGCCTCGCGGATGCGTACGTACGTGCCACAGCGGCAGATATTCCCCGCCATGGCGGCATCGATATCGGCGTCGTTGGGATGCGGCATTGTGCGCAGCAGTGCGCTCGCCGACATGATCTGTCCCGACTGACAGTAGCCGCACTGCACGACCTCTACATCCAGCCACGCCTTCTGCACGGCGGCCCCGGTAGCACTCGCGCCAACAGCTTCGATGGTGGTGATGGGACGCTCACCGATGGAGCCAACCGGCAGCACGCAGGACCGCACCGCGTTGCCGTCCAGATGAACCGTGCAGGCACCACACTGCGCGATTCCACAACCGAACTTGGTGCCCGTCAGCCCCAAAACATCTCGCAGCACCCACAGCAGAGGCATGTCAGCGGGAACCTCGACGCTTCTGAGCTCTCCGTTAATTCGCAGCTCGATCATGCAGCACCCCCCACCACCGCAAGCTCCCCGCCGTCTCACTATAGTCCAGCGGTCGGCGGCTGAATTGTCGACGATGCGCCTGTTTGTACAAACCTGACCCGGCGTCAGGCTCGTTGCTCATCAGCTAGCTTAACCGCAAGCGTTGCCTTACTCGAACTCAAATCCGCCAGCTTGTGTCGTGACAAAGGCTCGCGCGTCCACCTCATAATTGTGGGCGAAGTCATCGTCCGGCCAACTCACCAAAATCGCCTGCTGGAAAGCAGCTTACAAGACGACGCATGCAAGTCATGACCTCGGAAAGCAGGAATACTGAACCATGAGTGCTATCCATGAGGTGCCGTGGAACAAGGTCTTCGAATTCACATGGCGCATTCTGGTGTTCCTTGTGGCCATCGCGATCATCGCGATCGTATCGACCAATTGGACCCGCTGGGAAGGCGGCGAAGGCTGGCAACGAACCACTGATGCTTACCTTCAGTCGGATCTAACGCCTATTTCCGCAAAGGTAGCGGGCTACGTCCGCGAGCTTCCCATCCGCGACTATGAACGAGTGCGCAGAGGACAAGTGCTGGCGCGCTTGGTCGACGATGACTACCGGGCCGCCGTTGCACAGGCTGAAGCGAACATCCTGAGCGCCACGGCACAGCATGGTGCGCTGCAAGCGCAGCACGAGTTGCAACTCGCCAATGTCCAGGCCGCGCGCGCAGTTGTCGCATCGACCATGGCCTCGCGTGAGCAGAATCAGCGCGATCTCACCCGACAGCAACGCCTGCTTCAGACCGGTTCCTCCTCCACCGAGGCAAGCGAAAAGCTTGAAACCACCCACGCGCAACTCGAGGCGCAACTCGCGCAGAATCGAGCCCAGGCAGAGGCCGCGCAGCGCGAGCTCGCCGTCCTCGAAGCACAGATCGCACAGAGCGAGGCCGCCATCGCCGCCGCTCGCGCCGCGCTCGTCGTGGCGAAGCTCAACCTTGAATACACGACGATCATCGCACCTCAGGACGGTGTCATCGGACAGCGCCAGGTCAAGCCCGGCCAGTTGGTGGGCGTCGGCAGCCAGGTCACGACGCTGACTCCCCTGCCCGACGTGTGGGTCATTGCCAACTATAAGGAGACGCAACTCACCCACATGGCGGTTGGGCAACCGGCACGAATTACCGTGGATACCTTTCCCGGACACACCTTGCGCGGGCATGTTCAGGCATTCGCGCCTGCCTCGGGCGCAGAATTCGCCCTGCTGCCGCCCGATAACGCCACGGGCAATTTCACCAAAGTCGTGCAGCGCATCTCGGTAAAGATCCTCATCGACGATGCGGACGGCCTTGCCGATCGATTGGTTCCGGGCATGTCGGTAGAAGCAAGCGTCAACGCGCGCGATGGGGGGCGAAGATGAACGCGGCCGCGCCGGCGCCGCGCTCGGGGCTGCTCGCGCCAACCCTCCCCTTGCCCCCGACATCGATTCCGTGGCTCGGGCTCGTGGCTGTGCTCATGGGGACCTTCGTATCGACCCTGAATGCCCGACTGTCGACCTTCGGTCTCGCCGATATACGGGGCGCGGTGAGCGCCGGATTCGACGAAGGTGCGTGGATCACGACCGCACAAACTGCAGCTCAGATGTTCGTTACGCTTATCGCGGTGTGGATGGGAGCCGCCTACGGCCCTCGCCGGGTCCTGATCTGGGCCACGCTCTCGTTTGCCGTGATCTCGCTCATCATCCCGTACTCGGCGAGCTTACCCATGCTGCTGACGATGCAGTTCCTCGGCGGCCTCGCAAGCGGATTCTTCATTCCGCTGACCTTGAGCTTTATTTTGCTCAATATGCCACCGAAATATTGGGCCTTCGGGATCGCAATCTATGCGCTCAATCTCGAACTCTCGCTCAACATTTCCGCCTCGCTCGAGGGCTGGTACGTCGAGCATCACTCCTGGCGATGGATCTTCTGGCAAAACGTCCCGCTCGCCTTGTTCATGTCGCTGTGTCTGCGGCGGGGCATCGCCATCAAGCCGATCACAATCAAGCCACCGCCCGACCTCTTTGGTCTTGTGACGGGCGGCACCGGGCTCGCGTTGATCTATGCGGCTCTCGACCAAGGCAATCGGCTCGACTGGCTCAACTCGGGACTGGAGTGGGGACTACTCGGCTCCGGCGCCCTGGTCCTGTTGGCCTTCTTCGTGCACGAAGCCCGTACTGCCCGTCCGCTGCTCAACCTGAAGGTCGTATTCGGCGCACCCATGCCGAGCCAGTTTCTGTTGATCGCATTCCTTCGCCTGACGATTCTGTCCACGAGTTATCTGATCCCCCTGTACCTCGGATCGGTGCGTGGCTATCGCGACCTTGAAGTAGGCGATACCCTGATCTGGATCGCGCTCCCGCAGCTCATTTTCTGTCCCCTCGCGGCCCTCATGCTGCGGCGATCAGATGCGAGACTCGTTGCCTCTATCGGATTCATCTTCATCAGCATCGCCTGTTTAATGGTTGCCTATAACCTCACACCCCTGTGGGGCTCTTACCAATTCCTGCCCTCCCAGCTGTTGCAGGCCCTTGGGCAAAGCTTTGCGCTTTCAGGGGTGATCTTCGTTGGAATCCTGCACCTCAAGCCCCAGGATGCCCTGACTTTCGGCGCGGTGCTGCAAACGGCACGGCTGTTCGGCGGAGAGATCGGCTCGGCTTTCGTGACGACTTTGGCCCGGGTCCGTGAGCAGGTTGCGTCGAACTTGATTGGACTGCATGTTCAGATCGGTGATGCGCAGGTCATTCAACGCATCCGCAGCTACGGGGCCGTGACAACCCGTGCCGACCCTGGCGATGCGGCCGATCGGGGTGCGCGCGTGCTCGATAACGCCGTGCGGGCTGCCGCGACCACGCAAGCCGTGATGGATTGCTTCGTTGTGGTCGCGTTTCTTGCCGCTGTAGCGCTGCTGTTCGTGGTCTATCGAAGCGCGGCTCCCGAAGGCCCGGCATCCCCGATGCCGCTCTTTCGCGTACAGGGGCGAAAACCGCAATGATTGGCTGGACGAGCAGCTCGTTGCGCGCCGCTGTCACAGCCGGAGTGGCGGTCCTTCCCCTGGTGTCATGTCGCGTTGGGCCGAACTATCGGCCACCCGCACTGCCCGAGGGCGCGGCGGCACCACTGGTCGGCGTGAATCCTGCACTTGAGACTCCGACGGCACCAGCCGATGCCTGGTGGCACCTCTACAACGATCCGCGCCTGGACGCTCTGGTCCAGGAAGCGCTCCAAGCGAACCGTGACCTGGCCGCCGCTGACGCTAACCTGGCCGCGGCGCGCGCTGCGGTGGCCGAAGCGCATGCCCGTCGCTATCCGTCCACCGACGTGTCTGGCGGCGCGGTGCGCGGGCGCGATCCCGTCACTGACGAGATTCTCGAGCTCACCGGTCAACGTCCGCAGACCATCTGGCTGTACGAGGATCTGTTTGAGGTGGCTTACGAGGTCGATCTCTTCGGTCGCATCCACCGCGCCATCGAAGCAGCAAATGCCAATGCCGAGTCCATTGCCGCCGCTCGCGACAGTGTGCGTGTAGTGGTCGCGGCGACCACTGCGCGCTCGTACGCTGCGGTCTGTGCGCTTGGAGAGGAGCTCGACGTCGCACGGCATTCACTCGACGTAGTGAGCCGCGAAGCGGCTATCACCGAGCGGCGCTACGAAGCCGGAGCGGGTTCGGAGCTTGACGTGACGCGCGCACAGGCGCTGGTCGGCCAGGTTCGCTCGAACATTCCCCAGCTCGAAGGAGAGCGCAAGGCCGCGCTCTTCGAGCTGACGGCGGTCCTGGGGCGAACCCCGACGAATGCGCCCCGAGAGCTCGAACAGTGCGTCACGCCGCCACGAGTGGCGTCCCTCATTCCGGTAGGCGACGGACGAGCCTTGCTCAGCCGTCGCCCCGATGTACGCCAGGCAGAACGCCGACTCGCTGCGGCAACTGCGCAAATCGGTGTCGCGACCGCTGATCTCTTCCCCACCATTCAGCTCACCGGCTTTTACGGAGGTGCTGCGGCTCAGCCCTCACAGCTGCCGACAAATCTCGGACTCGCGTGGGGCATCGGACCCTCTATCAGCTGGACGTTTCCCAATCAGGCGGGGCCACGCGCCCGCGTACGGCAAGCGAAAGCCTCGCAGGCCGCTGCGCTCGCCGGGTTCGATTCGGTTGTACTCACGGCCCTCAAGGAAACCGAACAGGCGCTGGCTGAATACAGCGCAGCGCTCGACCGCCGGCAAGCACTCGCTGATGCGCAGGGCAAGATCCATCGCTCATTCGACATCGCGCATGACGAGTATGTGGCCGGATCGGTGAGCAACCTTGACTTGCTCACCACGGAACAGTCCCTCGTGGCGTTGGACGCGGCGGTCGCCTCGTCCGATGCCAGCCTGATCCAGGTTCAAATCGATCTGTTCAAAGCACTCGGCGGCGGATGGCACAACGAGAGCCTGAGGAGTCCGTAAACACGCGGGCCCTGGCGAAGGCCCGCGAAATTATCTGGCCAGGGTCGGAATCCCTGCTCGCGCGTAGTGCTCGGCTGGCTCCGCCGTCACCTTCACGGCGAGGGCGGCGGCATCGTGGATGGCTCACGCTCGAACACCAGGCCCAAGCGATCGCCTACGCCGTCAGGCAGCGGAATGGGATCTGGGTCACAGCTCGTTCTAAAAAACGTGCCGCGGGTTCGCAGTTTACATAGTGACCCAAACCGTAACATGGGAGACGCCAAACTGCGGCCCCATGGATCTTGCGGTCGATGCATCAGTGCGGACCACAGCGTTACGAGCAAGCAGGAGGAAACGGTGAGCGCTGAGCCTTTGCGGCAGCATAGCGCCGCGCCAAATCCTATCCCCGCGTCGACTACAGGCGTTCACGCGCCCATCACGATCTTGGACCCGCTCGTGGACGGCGCTTCGCCATCAAGACATGGCGCGCTTCGAGCCGCTCAAGGAAGGCCGGACAAGCTTCACAAGAGTCTCTCAGGGAGCCAGCGTCGCAGCCAGCTGATCACGTGCGCCATCGGCCTCGCACTAACTCTCGCGCTGGGCCTGGTGCTGCTGTTCGGCTATCGGCTCGTCACGCACATCCGCGCGAGCATCAATGCACTGCAGGCCGCGAGCGCCCTGCAAATTTACCCCGAGGAGATCTCTGGTCAGCTGGGTGCACTGTGCGACCGCCTCGAGGCTCGCGCGTATTCCGACCAAGCGCTCGCGGATCTGAAGAACACGGTCAGCCATTTCGATCGGGACCTTGGGCAACTTTCCGACTCCGGAAACGACTCGCCGCAGCTCGCCCGGGCGCTTGGGCTGTGGCACCAATACCGCCTGGCGATTGATCCGGTCGTCTCTTTCACCGGCCAGCCCTACGCGGATTCCGTTACCGCAGAGGTTACCTTCTCGCCCGAAGGCCGTAAGCACTATGCCGCGGCCGAGCACGCGCACCTGTTCGCGGCGGACAACGCCAAGGCATTGCAAACGCAGCTGGTGAATCTCACCACGACGATTCAACACACCGCCTCAGATGCTGTATCGCGCCTGCGGACCCTGCTGTTTGTTGGTGTGATTGCCGCACTGGTGCTGGCCGCGGCGGCTGCTTGGTTCCAGCTCATGCGCTCGCGGCTTCTCAGGGCACGGGCCGCGTTGCAGGAAGCTCATGAAGCCCTGGTGCGTGCCTCACGTCAGGCGGGAATGGCTGAAGTTGCCAGCAGCGTGCTCCACAACGTCGGCAACGTCTTGAACAGCGTCAACGTGTCCGCGAACTTGGTGGATGAGCGGATGCGGACGTCCAAGGCTTCCGGTCTGGCCCGAGTCGCCGCGATGCTCGAAGAGCAAGGCGATCAACTCGGGGCCTTTATTGCGAACGACGAGCGGGGGAAACGATTGCCCGCTTACCTTGCACAGCTCTCTTCCCAGCTCCTGGCCGATCGCGAGGCTGCACTTAAGGAATTGGCGTCGCTGGTTAAGAGTGTCGAGCACATCAAGGACATTGTCAGGATGCAGCAGAGCTATGCAACGCAATGCGGTGTTGTGGAGAGTGTCGCTGCAGCGGATCTGGTAAAGGACAGTATGCAGCTCAATGCTGAAGCGTTCTCCCGCCATGGCGTCACGATCGCGTGCGAGTTTGAGGAGGTGCCGGCCATCACGGTAGATAAACACCGGGTCCTGCAGATCCTGGTGAATCTCATACGCAACGCCAAATATGCCTGTGAGGAATCGGGACGAAGCGACAAACGCGTCACGATTCGGATCACCCGGTGTGCACTCGGGGTCGCGATCGTGGTGGTCGACAACGGCGTGGGAATCCCAGCCGAGAACATGACTCGAATCTTCAGCCACGGGTTCACCACCCGCGTCGGCGGCCACGGGTTCGGACTGCACAGCGCTGCGCTCGCCGCTCAGGAGCTGAAAGGCTCACTGCAGGTCGCCAGCGATGGCCCAGGATGCGGAGCCACATTTAGGCTCGAACTGCCGATCACTCCCGCGAGGGACTCGCTGTGACCTCCTTCGCTGAACCCCTGATTCATCGTGTGCTCACGATTGATGACAACCCGGCCATCCACGAGGACTTCAAGAAGATTCTGAGCCGAGATACCAACGCGGACACGGCACTCGCGGCGGAGGAGGCTCTGATACTAGGGGATGCGCTCCCGCAGAACGAGGACTCGCGCTTTGAACTCTGCAGTGCCCTTCAGGGTGCGGCGGGTGTGGAGCTCGCTCGAGAGGCACGCGCTGAGGGCCGTCCCTTCGCCGTGGCCTTCATTGACATGCGCATGCCGCCAGGCTGGGATGGCTTAAAGACGATCGAAGAGCTCTGGAAGGTCGATCCGGATGTGCAAGTCGTTATCTGTTCGGCCTATACGGAGTATAGGTGGTCGGAGCTGCGCTCCCGGCTCGGTCCTTCCGACAAGCTTCTGGTCCTGAAAAAACCGTTTGAATCGATCGAGGTGCAGCAGGCGGCAAGCGCCCTATGCCGCAAATGGCACAACGAACGGATGCTGCGGCGCCATGTGGAGGATCTGGAGCACGTCATCGCGGCGCGCACAAAGGGACTGGAGGCGGCGAACCATCAATTGCAGCAGCTCGCGACCCACGATGTGCTCACCGGGCTCCCCAATCGGGTCATCCTGCACGACCGACTCGAGCAAGCAATCGCTCACGCCACGCGCGAACAACACGAATTTGCCGTACTTCTGCTCGATCTTGATCGCTTCAAGGTGATCAACGACTCCTTGGGACATCGCGCGGGTGATGAGCTGCTGAAGGAGGTCGCGCTGCGCCTCAAGGGCGTCGTGCGCGGCATGGACACACTAGTGCGTCTTGGAGGCGATGAATTCGTGATCGTGTTGGCATCGGTCCAGACCCCGGATCAGGCTCACGCGATCGCCACCCGTGCGATTGAGGCCCTGAAACCGCCGATCCGTTTACAGGAAGTCGACGTGCGAACTTCCGTAAGCATCGGCATCGCCTTTTGTCCCAGCGACGGGGTCACCGTCGAGATGCTGCTCGCGCACGCCGATGCGGCTATGTACAGTGCTAAGCAGACCGCGCACGGCACTTATCACTGCTTTGCCACTTCAACGAGCACCTTCACACGCGATCGGGTCAAATTCGAGAGCGACTTGCACGCGGCACTCGCTGCCGGGCAGTTTGAACTGTACTATCAACCTAAAGTCGACACGGCTACCGGCCGCGTGCATAGCGCGGAAGCCCTGATCCGCTGGCGGCATCCCGAGCGCGGGTTGCTGCTGCCCGAGGATTTCATTTCCATTGCCGAGGAGTGCGGGTTACTCGACTCGATTGGCGAGTGGGTACTAAGGGAAGCCTGCCGTCAAGCAAAACTCTGGCAGCGGCACGCAGACCGTCCACTGCGTGTCGCGGTGAATCTCTCGCCTTCGCAATTTCGCCTGGGAAGTCTTCTCGATATGGTCCGCGGCGCCCTGACGACTGCGGAACTCGAGCCGCGGTTTCTCGAGGTGGAACTGACAGAGACCGCGGTGATGAGCAATGCGGAGGAATCGATCTACATACTGGAGAGCTTAAGCCGATTGGGCGTGCTGGTCTCGGTAGATGATTTCGGGACCGGGTATTCCAGCATGAGCTATCTGCGGCGTTTCCCGATCGACAAGCTCAAGATCGACCGCACCTTTGTGAAAGAGATGGCCAGCCGCCCGGAGGATGCCTCCATCGTGCGTGCCATGGTCTCCCTCGCTCACAGTCTGAACCTGAAAGTGGTCGCTGAGGGCGTTGAAACGGCAGACCAGCTCGCACTGCTGCAGCAGCTCGGCTGCGATCAGTACCAGGGGCTTCATTTCAGCGCAGCGCTGTCGGCGAAGGAATTCGAGCGGCTGATCAGCACCCGTACTGATCCCACGGAGCTTTCGGACATTGAGCCCACCGCCACCCAGAGTCGACTGGCGTTGGGCTGAAGGTTCCAGCCCTCCGTGTTGCAATGCCGGGCTGGGCCCCAATTGAGAGGCTGGCATGGGAGCGCCGCTCGCGCTCGGACTTGGACTGACCACAATTACCGCAGTTGTCGATTGAGAAATTCCCTCGTCCGCCCGTTAGCGAGCGCTGCCGCCGCGGCGTTGTAGTGTGCGCCATTAAGCCGGGTGAAGGCGTGCCACTGACCCGGATAGCTGTAGATGGTCACGTTGGGTTTGCCGGCGAGTGCCGCCTTGATCTGGGCTTGTGCAGACTTGGAAATGAACTCGTCTTCCTCGCCGAGATGCATCAGTAGAGGCGCGTGGAGACCGTCGACCTCGCCCAGATACTTCTCCGTGTCACCACCGTGATAAGCGACTGCAGCGTCGACGCGGTAGCGCACAGCCGTCAAGAAAGTCATAAGCCCCCCGATGCAGTAGCCCAGGACGCCAACCTTGCCAGTGCACTCAGGAAGCTTGGCCACGGTGTTGACGGTGTCCTTAATGTCCTTGGCACCGGCGTCTCGGTCGTAGGCTTGATTGAGGCGAAGACCATGTTGCCAGTCTGGCTCTGAACGAACGCTGAGGTCGACGCCCGTCTCTTGACGCCAGTACAGTTCTGGCGCAACTCCGATGAAGCCTTGCTCGGCCAATTCCTCGCACTTGTCGCGGATGTCGGCGTTCACGCCAAACACCTCATGTAGAACAACGACGGCGGGGGCCGGCGCGGTCTTCGGGCGAGCGATATAGGCGCCAAACGCGCCGTTCCCGCCTTCTATGGTGATCCGATCCTTCATTGCATTCTCCTCAAACGAGCCAAGCTCAGCCGACGGGTGGACAGCCGGGCGCCATGGCCCGGCTGTCCTTGCTATCGGTTACTGGTTGACGCTCGCGGAGGTGGCGGCCTCTTGGATGAGTTTGGCTGCTTCCTTCGGATGAGATATGTAGGCCACATGGCTCGCATTCACTTCGACGGTCTTGGCGCGGGCGCGCTTCGCCATCATTCGCTCTTGGTTCGGATTGATCGATCGGTCTGCTGCGGCCACCATGTACCAGGTGGGCTTGGTCTTCCAGGCAGGATTTCTAACCTTATGGGTGAACGAGTCGGTAGAGATAGGCACCTGCGAGATAGCCATGAACCACGCCTTCTCAGGCGGAATGTCCGCTGCGAAGTCAGCTGCGAACTGCTCCTCGTCTATCCACCAGTTCCCGTTGCCGTCCGGTTTGAACGCCTTAGACGCTTGCGGCACGGCCTGTTCGATCGACGCGCAGCTCTCGCCTTCATCGAGTGCAAATGCGGCGATATACACAAGCGCCGCAACGTTTGGATGATTGCCGGCCTCGGTAATGATGGACCCACCATAGCTGTGGCCTACGAGAACCACTGGCCCGCCCATGGCATCGATCGCAGCCTTTGTGTACTTTTGATCATCGGCGTAGGAGGTCTCGGGGGGCTGCGCCACCGACACCTTGTACCCTTCATTCTTGAGGATGTTAGCAACGGGTTCCCAGCCAGAGCCATCGGCGAAGGCTCCATGCACCAGGACGACATTCTTAATAGACTGTTTCACGACGTTTCCCTTTGCAGTAAAGGTCCACTCGGACCAATTGATTTGCGATGTCGCACGCCTTCGCACCAAACCGCTCTTGATCTTGCGCGCGGGAGGTACATCTCACTTCCAACAGAACGACCTATTGGCTACTGGTTGACGTGCGCGGAGGCGGCAGCCTCTTCGATGAGCTTGGCTGCCTCCTTTGGATGAGACATGTAGGCCACGTGGCTGGCATTCACTTCGACCGTCTTCGCATGAGCGCGCCTCGCCATCATGCGTTCCTGCTCCGGATTGATCGATCGATCTTCGGTGGCCACCATGTACCACGTGGGCTTGGTCTTCCAGGCGGGATTCGTGACTTTGTGGGTGAACGAGTCAGTGGAGATCGGCACCTGGGATATCGCCATGAACCGGGACACGGCCGGCGGAACATCCGCCGCGAAGTCGGCCGCAAAATGCGCCTGCTCTATCCACCAGTTACCGGCGCTGTCCGCCTTGAACGCCTTGGAGGCTTGCGGCACGGCCTGCTCGATCGACGCACAGCTCTCGCCGTCATCAAGTGCAAAGGCGGCGATGTAGACCAGTGCCGAAACCTTCGGATCGTTGCCGGCTTCAGTGATGATGGACCCGCCATAACTGTGGCCGACGATGACTACTGGCCCGTCCATGGCGTCGACGGCCCCCCTGGCGTACTTGACGTCCTCGGCGTAGGAGGTCTCGGGGGGCTGCGCTACCGATACCGTGTAGCCATCTTTCTCGAGGATCTTGGCGACGGCCTCCCAACCCGAACCGTCGGCAAATGCGCCATGCACCAGCACCACATTCTTTATGCCCGCAGGCGGCGAAGCGGCAACCTTTTGAATACTCCCCGTCAACAGAACCGCAGTTATCAGCGCGGCTGTGCCGGCAATCGTGCTGTAAAGCCGTTTCATGGTGCTTTTCCTTCCCTATGCAGTTGGCGTTTCTATGATTTGATTACAACTTCGCAGTCGCGCATCGACTACGCGGCGAGCAACAACAGTTCGCAGCGAATCAGCCGCAAGCGCTCTGCCGATTCCCTACCGCCCCGATCCGACTTAACAGAGCGTCCCCGCGGCGAACCGCATTGGACTTGTACTCAACGTAGACTCGGCTTCGCCGTTGCTCTTGCAGAAATTGCCTGAATTTGCTTTTTTTGCTCATTAAGCCATCGTCTTGGCGAGGTCCCAGCCAGACGACCAAACGTTCTGCTAAAGGCCGCCTGATCGCAAAATCCCGATTGGAGTGCAATCTCGGCGAGCGAACCCGACGAGCTCTTGAGGAGAAACTTTGCGAATTCGATTCGACGGTGAATCACATACCGATGCGCGGATACCCCGAACGACTGCTTAAATGCGCGGCAAAAATGACTGATCGAAAGCCCGCATTCATTCGCGAGAGTGGGTAACCGGAGGTCTCCATGCAATCCGCCGTGGACTATTTCCATGACACGGCGCTTCTGCCATCCTGCCAGGCCGCCAACACCCTCCGGTAACATCGCGACGCTACCGTAAGTGGTTGCAACATGGCTGCAGAACATCTGAACGAAGAAGTCGAATGTCAATGTGGCAATTCGAACATTGTTTCCGAGCCATGGGACCATAAACCTCGCAAACCCAAACAAAATCTCATCCCTTCTACCCTCCGTGCATAACAAAGAACCCACCGGTTTTAAGTCGCAGTCAGCCGTGAAGGCGTCGAGAGTTGCCCGTGGGAGATTGAAATGCACACTATCAAACGCGCTTGGGCGCACGGCTCTCGGATCTGCTTCAAGGTCATAGATTCCGACCCCACCCTCATCCCAGTGCTGGGTCGGTGCAAATTTGCCGTCGTACCACATCCCCCAGCCGTTGCACGATGGTTTTCTCAAATGCACCGAAATCGTAAAGGCTCGCTCTGGTTGAAGTGGCCCAACCCGATCTGGCAGACCAGAGGGAACGGTTATCCGAGTCACCGCCAGCTGTGGTCGAGATTTCGAATCCAAGAGCAGCGACGGAGCTTTCCGCAGTCGGAAGCGTCGACCAAAATCATCTCCGACGTTCAATATCTGGATGGCCGGATGAATCGGCATTCGTCGAATCCCCTTTTCGACTCCCGGGTAGAGGCCCTCGGCAATGCATTGCGAGGTCCGAACGCTCAGGACCAGATGAGTTATCGCTGATGGTAACTCCGATGCACACACGCACGAACGGTCGTTCTTGTATCTTCTGACCGCGTTTGATGCTTCTGATCAAAAAGCTATACGACAAACAGTCCTTAACTGCGCGGCCGGGATGTAACCACAGCGCAACCAATCACTAAGAATCCAAAAGACCTAGCGGCCGATTCAACCTTCGCCTGTCCGCAGGCCCTAAGTACAATCCGACGTGGCGCGGGCTTTTCGCCGAGCGCTCAGGAGACGCTGGTGAGCCATCCGTCGGCAAGAGAACGGATTCTCCAGGAAGGGTTGAACCTGGCGTCCACCAGAGGACTTTTTAGGGTGACATTCGGCGCAGTCGCGCGGCGCGCGAACCTCTCTAAAAGTGGGATCGTCGCGCACTTCTCCAGCATGGACACTCTGAAGTGCGCCATTGTCGATCGAGCCATGGAGCTTTGGAGTGGCGCCTGTTTTGGATCCGCTGCCGAGGAGTTCTCCGGCGTGGCGCAGCTGACTCGGTACCTTAAAGATTGGATCAGTTGGACAAGACGGGCCGGTCTACCGGGCGCCTGCCCCATCGCATTGGCGATGTTTGAATACACGTACAATGGGGGTTCGGGCCCCGTACGCGTGGCTGTTGCGGCAGCGGAAGGACATTGGCGCAAAACTCTGGTCGATCTTGTCCAAGGTGCAATCGCTACATCGGAGATACCGAAAGGCGTCGACTCGGCGCAATTGGCGTGGGATTTGGTCGGCATCTACTTGAGCCATCACGTATCTTGCCATTTTCTTCGCGCCCCGGAAGCAGACCTGAGGGCTCGGCGCTCGCTGGAGCAACTGGTCGGATGCGCGAAACGCTTGCGTTAGGAAATCCGCTATTTAGTGTTAACGCCGCGTCGACAAGACCGAAGCGGTGCGTATAACTAGCTTGCGCGCGCGTCTCAGATTGAAGCATTGCGCCTCCTCCAGCGCGATGGAGTTTCCTGTTCGGCTCTACTGAACGCACGGCTCAACGCCGCCTGATCGCAGAATCCAGAAAGCGGTGCAATTTCCGAAAGTTTCTTTTTTGTTCCCGTCAATAACGCCTTAGCTCTTTCAAGACGAAGCCGAATAAGATATTGATGAACCGAGGTGGCGAAGCTTCTCCGAAACCCGCGCGCAAAGTGACTCGGCGATAGTGAGCACGCGGTCGCCAATTCCTTAATACTAATGTTTCCATCCAGCCGCGCCCGCAACATCTCCTCGGCTTGAATCCTTTGCCAGGTCTGCAAGCCACTGCGAGGTGGCCTCGCCGCCCTTAGCGCGCCACAATATCGCTGCAAAACGTGCGCACTCAGGAGCATTGCGACTTGATCAAGCTCCAGTTTGTCCAATGGCTCCCCATGCCTCACCTGGGCCAGGATTGATCGAGTCAATTGCGCGACCACAAGATCTTCAACAAAAAAGACCTCTTGGAGCTCGGATGGCGTTGCGATCTCGTTCTCATGGGCGACGCTTTTCAATAGCGAGTCTGAAAGATAATAGTGAAGATAATCGAATGGGCCGCGAACCCACATTTCCATTGGGCAACGTAGGTTGAGAGCTGTCGTCGCGAACGGGATTGATTTTGACACGCCCACTTCCCGTCCCCCATACACGGCGCGCCACTGATTGACGGCCGTCGGAGTCAGCGATACGCATACGAGCAACGCGTCATCCCTAGGGTAAATCGGGGCCTTCTCAATAGGTCTGGGGCCTGACTGAAGCCGCGTCACGGCAAACTCGGGGCTGCCGAGAGTACTTTTCAGCGCGCAGTGATATTTCGGCGCATTAAAAACAGCCGCTAGCGTTGATCCGAACATCTGCGCGCCCGGCCCTTGCTGAACAGTACTTGGTCGCTTCACAGAGCTAATGTCATGAATGCGATTTCCTGGTCTCATCGGATACATATTCTGATCCCCGCGCGGAGAAGAACCAAGACTTTGCATGCTCAAGCCACGCTTTCAAGATATGGATGCAGTTCTGACATGGCGCCATAGCGCTTCCGAGAGGCACGAACCGCGATGGCCGGCCGCTGCGCCAGCATTCAGGCGTGCTGCTCCTCCGGACAGGGTGAACTGCGAGTTCACCCGCCGCGTCTTGTGCGCGCGCGGGTGCTCCCCGCCGACACTGCTGGCCCGGCGCTCGCTGGACCCTGGTTCAGTGCCACCGTACCTGGTATGTGCTGTTTGCCCCAACGCACGAACGCGAGCAGCACGTCGCCCAGAGCCCTGCCTTTTGGCGTAAGCGCGTAAGCGTACCGCACCGGACGCTCCTGATATGGCGTGCTAGCGATGATGCCGGCACCCTCCAGGCGCTTGAGACGATCCGCAAGAATGTTGGTCGGGATGCGCTCTGGCGAATTCGCGAGCTCGCCGTAAGTACGCTTTCCATGTAGCAAGTCGCGCACCACGAGCAGCGTCCATTTGTCGCCAACGATGTCGAGCGAATTGGCGACCGCACAGGCGGACCGTGCGAAAGGCTTCGCGGTAGTCATTGTCCGTTCTCGATGGCTTCAAAGCCTTGCTACTTGCAGAGTGCAAGTAAGTATGCTACGGTGCCTACAGACTTGCAAAATGCAAGTGACTGCAAGGAGAACGTCATGACAACCACCGTCCTTCCCCGCCGGGGCGAGCGTCAGGCCGCCGGGCTTAGCGGCATCCCCTTGAGCGTCACCCTCGTCCTAAGCGTCTGGCTAGCGCTCGTCGTGTCGCTCGCCGCCGCCGGCGCTTTCGTCGGTAGTCCGGGGACTCCGCCGTTCGCCATTGCGATAGGGGTTGGTGCGCCCCTGGTGCTGTTCTTTGCGTGGCTGCGGCTCTCGCAATCATTCCGTGACTTCGTTCTCTCACTCGACCTGCGTGTCATCGCGGGTATCCAGGCGTGGCGGTGGGCGGGTCTGGGCTTCCTCTCCCTGTATGCGTACAAAGTGCTGCCCGCCATCTTCGCCCTGCCGGCAGGCCTCGGAGACATGGCCATCGGTTTCGCCGCCCCGTGGATGATCCTTGCTCTAGTGCGTCGGCCTGATTTCGCCGCCAGCGCCGCATTCATCCGTTGGAATGTGCTTGGCATACTCGACCTCATCGTAGCCGTCAGCATCGGAACCCTGAGTGCCACATTAGCCACGGGAGCCCCGGGAGAGATCAGCACCGCTCCCATGTCGACGCTGCCCTTGCTGCTGATTCCGGCATTCCTTGTGCCGTTGTTCCTCATGCTGCACACGGCCGCGCTGATGCAGAGCCGCCAAATAAAGAATAGAGCCTGATCGGGCTCCTCGCATCCTGCCGCCGGTCCGGGATGGCACCCGTTCGTACCAACTCGGTGGTCCACCAACTTGGTTAAAGATGAACTTCTATTTCTCCCAACCTAAACATCTAGGAGACGATTATGATTAGCCTCGCGCCAAAACTCGTCCGGTCATCGCGCTATGTCATGCTATCTGCAGGATTGCTGTTGCAGGCGCACAGCGTGTTCGCCGCCGATCCCCGCGATCTGCAGACGCAGATCCAAGCCTTCCTGAATCCGCCTGTCGTCAGTAGCAGCAATGTGAAGAGCCCTGCCCATGTCGCCGCTACATATTCGGATGCCGGCGAGCAAGTGCGAGCGTTCATCCTGGGCAGGCGGGATGCGGGTGCTGACGCTGCTGCGGCAGTGACCGCTGCGAACTCCTCGCGCGAGGGTACGCTCGGATACAGCGACCTTCAGGAGACCACGCGTCGGATGCTCCTCGGTCAGAATCCTCCAGTCCCCGCTACGGCCACTCTCACCGTCAGCAAGCGCTGATTTGAGCGCCTACGTTGATCGGCGCGGAACAAGGAAGCCGGCGTGTCAAAATCTCATACCCGAAAGGCAACCCGACAAATTACTTTGCCGCCTGAGTCACTTGACACGCCCGAGACATGAACTCAAGCATCCGCTTCCTCAAATCCAGGCCGTGCCATGGCTCGACGCTCACTTCGCCATAGAAGTTTCGCCCCGCTTGTGGATCGCTGTCTCGTGGGTAAAGCACGAGCTCAACTTGGTCGCCCGCTTCACGGAGCGAGTGGTAAAGTTCAAATGCCTGACCAGGGGGATCTTCGGTGTCCGCAAGGCCTTCGACGATTAGTACTGGTGTCATCGCCTTTGGCGCGTAGGCTATGGGACTCTGGCGCCACGCCGCTGAGAATCGGACTGTTGGGTTACCAAAGTACCAATGGTCGTACCACGTCCAGGCGGGCTCCTCTGTGCCGTATTCACTAAACTGATCCGCCACAGGACTGCCGCTCTCCACCGCACAAAACGTCTGAGTCTTCCCAGCTGCGAAACCTGCCATTGTCCCTCCATAGCTGTATCCAATCAGCGCAATCCGGTGAGAATCAATGGACGCGTGCTCTCTGACATAGTTCAGTCCGGCCAAAATGTCCTGCAAGTCTCCGCCGCCAAGATCGTCCTTGTTGGCTGCCAGAAACGCTTTGCTGGAGCCCGTACTCCCTCGGGGATTCGGCTGCAAAACGGCCCATCCCTGCGCTACAAGTAGATTGACGATTGCGTAATACTTATCCGTGAACTGCCCAGCCGGGCCGCCGTGAACGTTCACCACTAGCGGAAGCGGTCGCGGAACAGAGGCAGACGGTAAATATAAGAGTCCGGAAATCAACTTACCGTCATCGCTACGCCAATCGACGCGCGTCGAAGGGACGAGATCACGACCCGCAGGAATTAGATCAGGTGTTGCGAGTCGCGTTGGTCTCGATGCCTCGGTTGATCTTTTTGGAAGAAGCGATGAAACAAGATACGGTGCACCAGGGTTAGTCGGGCCACTGGCTATTAGGACCCAGCTCGTTTGATGTTCGTTCGTTTCAATCGACGAAACAACCGGAAGCCCGGCATCAACGAATTCGATATTTCCGCCTTCGAGCGCAATCACGGCCACGGATTGAGATACACCGCGATTAAATAACAGGATTGCAGAGTGCTTTTCTGAATGCTTTTGTGACTCGACGAGTAACCGCACATCTGATCCGTCTGGCTCCTCCGATGCGACCGTTCCCTCGACTCGATCCGTCAAATTTTTAACGACGTGACTTCGAAGGTCAAAGTCGTACAAATCCCAGCAATACGGGGGTGTATCTTGCTGACATTGCGCAAAGTATACGATTTGATTGTCAGTCACCCACTGCGCCTTCGACACTGTGTTTGGGAGCCCCTCTATACGACGGGCGCTGGCCACATTCCTTGCGTCTACGATCCAGACCTTGGCGGAAGGACCCAGGTCGACAAACGTGGATTGCGTTACCGCAAGAATCTTTTGCGACATTCGATCCCATGCCACCGACTGCACACCAGTTATTGGAACCTCGAGCACGAGGTTGCCTTCCAGACCCAGGATCTGAAGTGTTGTTTCATGAATATCCTCGCCAAACCGTATTGCGTCATCCCCCTTTGCCTTCTTCGCCTGTTCCTCGGCAGAATCGCGTGGTGCCGTAATCAACGCAATCAATTTCCCGTCCGGAGAAACGGCGTAGTCGCGAATATCGAAGTCGCTGCCCTCATCTTGCGAGCCCCAGGTAGCGAACAGCTTGCCGTCCCTCTGCCCCTTCAGGGTAAGTTGTTGCGGTTCACCGCCATGCACTGGCATACGGAACAGCCGCAGACCTGATCCGCGATCCTCCAAAAAAAACACGCTGGAGCCGTCAGGCAACCAGGCGGCTTTGTACTGCCCCTTATCCTTGTCACTGCTCGAGAAGGTCAATTGCCTCGGGGTATCTGGACTAGAACCAAGCAACCAAAGATGCGGTCGCCCGCCGTCCGCTGTGGTATCGGTAATCACGGCGAGAACGTGAACACCATCTGAACTCAGTTGTCCTTCACGTACTTCCCGGCTTTGACGAATGTCTTCGTTCGTTAAAGGAGGCTCCGCTGCGTGAACCGAGAACACTGGGAGTGACGTCAGGGAAGTCGCGAGAAAAACTTTACACAGTAGGTGCATAACAACCTTTCGAGACACCGAAGGCGGTGACGGACTCACTGATGTGACTTGTCGGACGGCCTGTTCCTCGAACCTCGATCCTGCTTCCATGGCTAACCGCGGATCTTGAGGCCGCGATCCAGCTTGATTAGCGCCGCCGCTTACCGGATCGAGCGTCACGCCCCCCAGGCGCGCTCGTAGACTCGCAGCCAGTTCTCGCCCAGGAGTTTGTCCAGCTCTGCCTGGGACCAGCCACGCCCCTTGAGACCCGCGATCAGGTTCGGGAGCTTGGAAATGTTCTCATAGTCCTTGATGTAGAGGAGCCCGCCGGTGCTCGATTCCCCGTAGGGCCAATTGAGCGAAACATCGGCAGACGGCTCCCCCTGAACAGACCAGTTGGTACCAAACTCGAAGTCCGGTCCCAAGCCGATGTGCTCGACGCCGACGAGCTTCTTGAAGTAGTCGTATTGGTCAAGATGCTTATCCAGCGACACCTGCGGGCTCCGATCGCCGTGAATCAGCGCCGATTTCGCGTTGCGGTTGTGGAAGTCGCAGAGCGCACTGATGCCGATCACCCCACCGGTATTCGCAATGGCGACTGCAAGCCGATCCGAGATGCAGCGCATGTTGGGATTGATGGCGGCGGCGTTCGTGTGGGTGGACACCACGGGAACGCCCTTCGATACTTCGATGGCATCCAGACTCGTCTGCTCGCCCGTGTGACCCCCGACGTCAAGAAGCAGATTGCGCTTGTGAACCTCCTCGACCAGCCGCCGGCCGGCCTGGGTAAGAGGCTCGCGCTGCTCGAGACAACCGCCGCCGAAGAGATTGCTGTTGTTGAAACAGATCCCGATCACCCGCAGTCCCAATTGGGTGTACGCGCGCAAGTCTTCATTCATGGTGGTGAAGACCCGGCTTTCCCGCAGCGGTCCGTCAAGAATGTTAGCGTCCTGCCAACCCAACACAAACGCTATCTTGCCGGCCTGCGCAGCGTCGCGGATATCGCGCACGGTCCTGGCAATGACCATTTGAGCGCCATACTTGTCGGCGAACTCGTAGAGCGTGCCGAAGCCCGGGCTTCCACCGTTCTCTTCGGCAAGGCGGCCAACCGTCAAATGCACGCAGTTGGCGCCGCCCTGGTGCATCAAATCAAGGAATTTCTCGCTCACTGATGAACAGTCGAGCCCATCGACAACAAGAGGTCGTGAAGCCCCGCCGGTCGCACCGGCAGCAGTTGTTAGCGCACTCGTCAGGCCCATGACCGCGCCGGCGGTAACCGCGCCGCCGAGCAACGTGCGCCGCGTTATCGTGGACATTGATGCACCCCCAAGCTATTGCGCGGGTTAGGCTAATCCCGCCCGTTCCAACAATAAAGCCAATGATTTCGATTGAATCGATCTCTCTTCGAGATGCTGATGCAGGCGCGATGCTCTTGCAGCGCAGACTTGACGCGATCACATTGGATGAAGATGAAGTTAATCGAATCGGAAGGTCACTTATGCGTGAGAGGAGTACCTTGGGAATTTACCGCCTGCCAGTGCCCCTGACGCTTCACGAAAACATCTGTATAGAGATACTCTCCGCTCGAGTCTGTGTTCTTTTTCGTGCTATTTTCCTGCTCGCGAAACGTAACAATAGCAACGTCTCCGTATACACGGACCTCCATGTCCGTCAGTGCGAGGGACGCGATATTTTCGTCCCTCGTTTTGACCTCAGCCAGCTCCTGAGCTTTCGTCATGGTCCCCTTGGGACCCAGGTAAAACCAATCGTCCGCCAGTATTCGGCCGAGAGTTTTCTCGTCCCTCGCTTTGTCGGCCTCCCACCAATCGTTTTCAATCTTTGTAAATGTGTCTACAAGACCGCCTTTGCCGGCGTCCTGCACCTTTTCCTGGTTATGGCTCGTCTGGCCCAAAGCAAGGGGCACAGCCATCGCGGCAAGCAAGACAGTCGCTAACGTTGGTTTCATTGGAATCTCCTTTTTGAATTGTAGGGGCCTCACACATGAGATGCCGAAAGCGAAAAGTGTCGAGGTCGAGAGCTGTAAGTGCAGCCGTTGTAGTCTCTCGGATGAGAATGTCAGATATCGAGCCGGTAGACTCTTGCTGCCGTGCCACTGAAAAGCGCGGTCTTTTCTGCCGTCGAAGCGCCGGCGGCCAGCCGTTTGAACGCGTTCCACAACACTGGGTAGGTGCAGGTGCCGGAATCGACGGGAAAGTTGCTCTCGAACATACAGCGGTTGGCTCCGAACGCCTCGATACAGGTCTCGATGTAGGGCTTCCACTCCTCAGCCAACTGCTCCGAGGTGAACCGCGGTGTCGACATGAACGACTTGAAGCCGGGGAGCGGCATACCAAGTCCACCCAGCTTCACGACCACGTTGCCATTAGCAGACAAGCTTCGAATATTGTCGCGCCAGATAGGGAATCGCTCCTTTCGTTGGCTCGCCTGACTGGTAGCGCGCGGCAGAATGCCGACATGATTGAGGATGATCTGCGTGTCTGGAAAGGCACGCGCCAGATCGATCAGATCAGGAAGCTCCGGCTCCAGTACCAACGCGTCGAAGGGTAGCCCAAATTTATGCAGCAACTTGAATCCAGTGCGGAACTCTTTGTCGAGGAGGCCGCCGACGGGATGATTGCGTACGCCGCGGAAACGTCCGTCTCCGGCCTGTATATGGGCTCTCAGGACGTCTTCGGCCGCATTGCCCAAACTGAGGTTGGGATTCCCCACAATCCCCGCGCAAACTTTCACCTTGCTGAAAATTTCGCTCGCCGCCATTGCGGCGACACCGTTGGCGAATTCGACCTCACCCACGGACTTCATCGCTTCGGGTCCTTTGGCCCGGTACATCGCTCCGCATTCGACGAACACCGTCGCGCGGACATTGTGGCCACTGATTACATCGGCCAGGAACTCGTCCAGGAGGTATCGCGCGTGGCTTCGGTACACCGCAACCCAACCTCGGCTCATGACGTCATCTTGGGCCTGCATCCGGGCAAGGTACCCCTCGGTCAGGAACCACAAATGGTGGTGAGCGTCGACGATCGGCAGGTCTGGGTCGATGATGGGCTCCCCGGACTTTGCCTGACCCGCCATCGAAACCCTGGTCGGAGCGGCCGGCAGACCGAGACCGGTCACTGCTGCGATCGCGAGAAAATCTCGTCTAGTCGTAGACATGACGCGGAGCCCCCTCCTGAGCTACCACTGATGCTTTGCTCGCGTGTAGTTGGTTATCCGCCGACGTCTCTTCCTGAGCGCCACGCGCCAGGCCGTGATGATGAAGCGGTATGGCCAAGCGGCCCCCAAAACTCACTTCAGCCCGAACACAAACAGCGTCGAATCACCCGCGACGGCTATGTATTGCTTACCGTCCACCTCGTACGATATCGGTGAGCTCTGAATTGGACCGCCGGTTTGATAGTGCCAAAGGTCCTTGCCGGTGTGGGCGTCGAGAGCGAGCAGACTGCCTTCGGGATCGGCGGTAAACAGCACGCCGCCTGCGGTGCTGAGCACGCCTGCCGTGCCGGTTCCCAGGTGCATGGGAAAATTCCAGCGAATGTCGCCGGTTAGCGGGTCGATGGCGCGGACCGCCCCGGGCAGCCCCCGCTTCAAGTCCTTGCGCGGGTCGCCTCCGGTGTAGGGGTCACCGGCTTTGGGCGGGATGGTTTCGCGCGTGTAGGTTGCGCAACCCTCGCGGACCGGCACGTAGAACAGTCCAGTGGCGGCGTCATAAGACGGAGCGGCCCAGAGGGTAGCTCCCCAGTCGTCGGGGCAAACGTAGGTTCCTTTGGGAGTTGGGTCGGTGTTAGGCAGCACGATGGGCCGGCCTTTGTCGTCAATGCCCTTAGCCCAGGTCTGGTGCGCGAACTCCTTGCCGAGCAGGAACTCGCCGGTCTCGCGATCCAGGACGTAGAAGAATGCATTGCGATCGGCATGGATCATGAGCTTGCGCGGGCGACCCCGGAAGTCAGCGTTTACGAGGACGAGCGCCTGCACGCCGTCCCAGTCATGCACATCGTGCGGCGTGAATTGGAAATACCACTTGAGCTTTCCGTTTTCGGAGTCGAGCGCCAGTACGCTGTTTGTATAAAGGTTGTCGCCACGGCGCGTGGTGCCGTCGTAATCGGCGGCGGGGTTGCCGGTAGCCCAGAACAGAGTATCGGTTTCGGCGTCGTAAGTGCCGGTCATCCAGGTGGGGCCGCCGCCCACATCCGCCGAAGATTCCGGCGACCACGTGGCTCGCGCCGGATCGCCCTTCCGCGGTATGGAATACGTTCGCCAAAGTCTCTTACCCGTGGCGGCGTCGTACGCGTCGACGAACCCGGTGAGCGCGCATTCGCCCGCAGCAACGCCAACGACGATTTTGCCGTCGAGCGCGAGCGGTGCAAGTGTGATGCCGTATCCTTGCCGATAGTCGGCAACTTCGGTATCCCAGATGACACTTCCGGTTTTGGCGTCGAGCGCGAGCAGATGATCGTCGAGCGTGGCCATGTACAATCGGTCGCCAAGGATGGCGAAACCCCGGTTGGTCATGACGAGGCATTGCGCACGAACGTCCGGAAGGCGGCGCAGGTAACGCCAGATAGGCCGTCCGGTGCGCGCATCGAGCGCCGCGGCATTGTTCAGCGCACTCGTGACGAACATGATGCCATCGACGACAATGGGCGTGCTCTCCACGCCCGTGCCGGCGAACTGAAACGACCATTGACTGCTCAGTGAACCGACATTGCCGGGCGTGATTTCTTTCAGACGGCTGTAGTGGGTGCCCTGGTAATCGCCCCAGTAGGTGAGCCAGTTTTGCGGCTCTTTGCGGGCGTTGCGGATGCGCTGGAACGAAACGTTGAGATCGGGGCTGGGCGTCCACGAGCCGGGGCGAATATCCGAAGGTTCTGTGGTCTTCAGGAACGCGACCAGGTTGTCGAGTTCCGCCGCGCTGAGGCGCGGCGCCGGCATGAGCGAGTGCTGCGGGCGCGTCACTTTCCTCAGGTCAGCCTTCCAGAACATGTGCAGCCTCTCGTGCTCATCCATTATCTGGAGGGAGAATGTGTCTTCGTTCTTGATGACGCCGCGGATGACGGAGCCGTCGCCAGTGCGCACCTCGGCGGTGCGATAACCATCGCGCAGGCCTTCGTCAGGATCGACGATGGCTGTCTTGAGTTCGGTAAGGTTTTTCTCCTCGCCAATGCGGCTGAGATTGGGCCCGAGTCTGCCGCCCTGCGCGCCGAACATGTGGCACTTGCTGCAACCCGCACTGCCGAAAAACAAAGTGCGGCCGGCGGGCGCGTCTCCGGTGATGCGCTTCTGCGGACCGCCGCTGCGCAGTGAGTGCAGCCACGCCACGATCGCCCGGCCATCATCCTCCGGCATCGGGAAGGCCGGCATCAGCGTTCCGGGAATTCCGCCGAGAATGTTGCTCAGGACGTCAGCATCAGACGATCCATATTTCCGGTGACCGGTGGTCAGGTCGGGTCCGCGCCCCCCCTTGGCTTCAGAGCCGTGGCACGCCGAACAGTTCTTTTGAAAGACCTTGTGACCGACGTCGATCCTGCCGGGTGCTTGCGCGCCAGCGACCAGAACAAAGGCCGCGAGCAGGGTGAAAGCGGCGCAACGCCTCAGCATAAAAAGGGTGTTGAGGTAGCTTCTCTAGAAGTTGCGCCGGACAGTTAATGTCAGGCTGGCGGGCGGGCCCACCTCATTGCTGAAAGCTAGAGTCTGGTAGTCGTTGTAGAAATAGAACTTATTAAAGATGTTGCGCGCATTCAACTGCACAGTCCAAGGCTTGATCTCGTACGAGACGCTCGCATCCACAAGCTCGTAACTTGGGATATCAAACGTCGAGTTATTAGGAATGTTGCTGCGCTGTGGACCCACGTAGCGGAAGCCCCCACCCACGGTCAGTCCCCGCAGGAATCCCCCGCCTAACGTATAGGTCGTAAATAGACTTGCCGTCTGTTCGGGAATGAAGGGCTCGATTTGGCCGACACTGGCGGGGTCTGACGCACTCTCGGTGATCTTTGCATCGAGATAGGAGTAACCGAGATGAATTTGCCACTGCGGTGACACCTGGCCCAAAGCCTCAAGCTCGAACCCCTTGTGCGTGTCCTGCCCCTCCGGCGTGTAGTACGAGAGGGGACCGATTAACTCAGCGAACTGCGGCTGGTTCTGCTCGGTAATCTGAAATAACGCTCCGGTCAGAAGCAGGCGGCCGTTGGGCGAGCGGTACTTTACGCCGGCCTCGTACTGATCACCCTTCAAGGGGGGCAGGACGGTAAAGTTCGGGGTAAGGTAAGTTTGTGGAAGAAAGGACTGACTATAGGAGATGTAGGCATTGGCACCTGGCAAAAACTCATAGGTCACACCGCCACGGTAGCTGGTCTGCGCAGGAGGAGTGAAGTTCTGGCTGACACCGAAGTTGCTCTCGATGACGTTGGGTTTGGAGTACGAGGCGCCCACAAGGACCGCGACCGAGTCGATCACATGCACCACGGACTGCATGGAAAGGGTAAAAGTTCTCAGGAACTCCGCTTCATCCAATTCTTGGGGACCCAGTACCGTCGCCGAGTCGAAGATCTTGGTGAGCGCCGCCTCGCCATTAAAGATGTTGCCGGTTACCACGCTTGAACCATTGGGGAACAGATATCCATAGATGAGGTACTTGTACTCACTATCCTGGTACATGGCTGAGAGTGACACGAAGCTGTCCTTGAGCCCCAATGCATCAAACTTGTAAGTCGATGACAAAGCGACACCCCAGTCTTGGTTGGTCTCGCGGATGGTCTGCCTGTTCAGAGACAGATCGCCGTTGTACTGCAGATCGTAGGAAAATGGGTCATTGCCGCTGGTAACGTCTCTTACATAATTGGCTTTGAGATTGAAGTTCAGCATGTCGGTGGTGTGCCATGTCAGGCCGATGTCTGCCAGGTAGTCGGGAGTTGTGAGATCGTCATTCGTAGCACCAACAAAGAAGCTTCGCGGAACCTCCGGGTACGGGTATATCCCGTCGGGATACGTGCTCAGACCATCGGATGCGGTGCGCTTCTCCCACATATAACCTGCGTGAAGATAGCCGGTAACCGAGCTACTCAAATCAAAGTTGATCCCGCCATAAAGGGTCAGCTCCTTGTGATTCAACACATCGATAAAGCTGTTACCCTGATCATATGCCACCACTCCGATCGCGCGTGCGCTACCTGATGAGTCCAGAGAGCCAGCCACCTGGCCCTCCACACGATAACTGTCCCAACTCCCAACCTGAGCGAGGAAGTAGTCAGGGGTCTGCGGCGTCGCGCTCTTTGTGACGTAGTTTATGAGTCCCCCGGCGCTTGAAACACCATACACAACCGACGATGGCCCCTTCACGATTTCGACCCGATCGAAGATCGAGTAGTCTGGCTCAAAAGCCGGCAAGAATGAGGCGCCAACATTGAGCCCGTCGTATGCCTTGATCGGTGTATATCCGCGCAGCGACACGGCATTCGAGTAACCTCCGCTAGGACCCTCGTAGAACGCACCGGGGACGTAGTCTGCGATGTCACCTATGGTCTTGAGGTCTGCGGCTTTGATGAAATCCTCGCTCACCAGACTGATGGACTGAGGCACCTTTTCGATGGGAAGCGGAAGATTCGTCGTGCCGCTGGTATCGACGTTCAGGAATTCGTACGGTGCCGTGACCACGACCATCTGCAGCTGATCGGAAGTGTCGGGGGGCGGATTCGGTGCGTCCGCGCCCACAGCCAGGGCAGCCGGGGTCGCCAGAATGGAAGCGGCCAAGAACTTGCTGGTGGGCGGAAAGCGGCAGCCGCGGATCGCATTGCGGATCACATTGCGGATCGCATTCTCTTTCATCGTATGTATTAACTCCCCTTTTTGGGGCACTGCGGTTACTGCATCCCACGTACCCATTCTTATAATTCACTCACAATCAGTCTAAGCAACGGCGATTATCGAATAAAGCCAATAATTTCGATCAAATCGATCTCCGTCCGAGATGATCGCAGTGTCAGTATGGCTTAGAGGATATACGTGCGCGCTCGTCGCCGATCTCTGCGAGGATCTCGCCTTCGACCTGCGGGTTGGGCTCGCCATCGGCCGTGGCAATAAGCTCTTTCGGGACAAGGAGAATCAGCGGCAGGATCAATGTGTAAACGGCCGCCGTGACAAGCACGCAATAAAGAAAGCCGTTAGCGGGACTACTCGCATAAATCCAGGAGCCGACAAGATCGCCGCCGCGATACGCAAGCTGGAACACAGCGTCCACCATCATCATCAAAGTTCCCTGCAGGCCGCGAGGGCAGGATCGCATCGCGAGGTCGTAGTAGGCCGCAGAGGCGACGCCGCCCATTAGTCCGATCGGTACCGCCATGAGGAGCGCTAGGTTGGCTGAATTCACCAGGGCGAGGGGAATCATCTGCGGCACCGTGATGACCGTTCCCCACCACAGCAGCTTCTTCAAGGACACTTTCTTGCATAGGTAACCGTAGAGCAAGAACACCGGGATGAACGAACCCAAGTAAATCGCGTTGTAGTATCCGTACACGGCATCGGAGGCGTGTAGTACGTTGGTTAGATAAAACTGCAAGGGCGTATTCGAGCCCGGCGAGAAGCAAAACAGGAACGTGATGAGCACGGCCGGATATACCGCCCGGTGCTTTAAGAGCCGCTTAATGTCGGCAAGAAGGCCCGTGCCACGGGCCTGCGGTCGTTGGTAGACATGCGCGAAAACCGCCGTTGGCTTCCACAACGCTGGCAGCATGATCAGCAACGCGAATACCGCCATCAGCAGCAGGATTCCGGTTGGCGAAAGATGTTCGGTCAGGTACCCGGAGAGGAATGCGCCAGCAATGTAGGGTAGTGTGCTGACAATGTTCCAGAGCGCGCTCAGGCGTCCCGACATCAGTTTTTCTTGCCCGACCAGCGCGAGCAGTCCCCAGTAGGCTGCGGTAACGAACCGGAAGGAGACCATTACGAGCAACATGCCGGTGAACAGGTTCGCATAGGACAGCGGGGTGTACGCCATCCAGAGGTACACCACAGTACTCACCGGAGCGAACAGCAGGAGGAATCCGCGATCCTTCAGTCCGAACGGATTCCATTCATCTCGCGCCAGGCCAAACAGGATGGACGCGTACACAGGAATGGCCGTCAACAATCGAAAGGTTGACACCTGCGTCGCTGTGGCGTGCAGCTGATTCTTCAGCATGTACGAGGTCGCGATGTCGAGGAGATAGCCGTGAGGCATCACCAGATAGACAAGCAGCGTCAGAGTGCCGAAATAGCTGAAGATCTGTACGCTGTTTGACGTACGGAGGCGCCCCTCAGTAGTTGGGCGCATGCTCGAAGCCTTACGGCGAGGACTGAGTATGGTCAGATCCTAACGTCCGAGCAGCCGCTTCAGCACATACGGCTAAATGAACAGCGCGTTTCACTCAGGAGCGGCCGGGCGCACCTCGACCTTGAAATCCTGCAGCGGCCCGACGCCGCGCAGATGTTCGAGGAAATAATCCCAGGTGCGCTTGATGGTGTACCCATCATTGGCACCTTCAAAGTGGTTCCGATTCGGTAGATAGATGAGGTCATAGGGTTTGTTAGCTCGCGTCAACGCATCGACCATGCGGAGCGCCTGGTTCGGCAGCGCGTTCTCGTCCATCTCAGCGTAGATGATCAGCATATGGCCGGTGAGCTGGCCCGCCAAACGCGTGACATCGAGCTTGTTCCAGTCGGCGGGTCTCTCATCGGGGCTGCTGCGGTAGCGCGTGCCATCGCCATACACCGGCGGCCCAACAAAGGGCTCATCCCACGTGTATGAGACTGCGTAGTCGTACAAACCGGCCCCCGAGACGGCGACCTGAAAGAACTGCGGTCGACTGAAGATCGCCTGCGCCGCGAAGGTGCCACCCCAGGACCAGCCATAAACCCCCACGCGCTCGAGATCCATCTCCGGGTGTCGTCGGGCGAGCTCACGGATCGCCGCGATGTGATCATCAATACCGACCTGTGTGAACTCCGGGTACCCGGCATCGCGGAATGCGCGAGAGCGCATCGGCGTGCCACGGGCGTCGACGGTCATGACTGCGAATCCGAGGCGCGCGAGCGAGCTTTTCCCGCGCTCGCCGCCGCGATAAGCCTCGATGAAATTCCGCGGTGCTACGATGACCTGCGGGCCGCCATACGCTGCATCGATCACTGGATTCTTCGTGCCTGCAGAACGGCCCTGCGGCGCAAAATAGACCGCGTACAGATCGGTCTTGCCATCGGCCGCCGTGACGCGCTCGCGCACCGGCGGCGTCCATCCGGTTGCGAACAGCCGCGACGCATCGGCGTGCTCCAGCTCTGCGATGACATGACCATCGCGAGTAGAGCGCAGCACGCTGATCGGTGGCTGATCGACGGTCGACCAGGTATCGACGAACACGTTTAAACCCGCTTTGATCAAGGGCGTAGGCGGCGGCACGCCGCGCAGCCCCACATTCGTGACTTGACCCGGCTCGAACTGATGATCTGCATCGGGCGGGGTCAGAAGCTGCACGGCGCTGCGACCATCAAGATTGGTGCGGTACAGGTGGCGGTAGTACGGATCGCGTCCGCGCTCGCGGCCAGTGGCTGTGAAGTAGATCTCTCGGTGAACTTCATCGACAGTCTGGATATCGACCACCAGCCAGTCGCCGCGCGTGATCGCATTCTTGAGTCGCCCGGTCTGTGCATCGTACAGATAGAGATGTCCCCAACCGCTGCGGTCCGAGTACCAGACGAGCTCGGCGCCGTCGCCCAGCACGCGAATATTGGCCAGGTTGGAACAGAGTGTGTTCGTCTCAATACGGGTGCTCGAAACCTCGTCGAAGACTTTGCTCACGCTACCGGTAGCGAGATCCAGGCGAAAAACGGCGATCGACTTCGACGCGAACGTCGCTGCCATGAGAAATGCCTGGCCGCGCGCGCGGCTCCAACCGAGCACTCCCTGATACTCATTCTCGGGTCGGCCGAGCGCTCTCTCGTACTCCTCGGGTAGCTCGATCGCCGAGCGGTGTCCTGTCTTGAGATCGAACAGGAAATAATCCATCTTGATCCTATTCCGATCGCCGTTGAACGTCAGGCGCACCTCGTGGAGGATCGGACGCGCTGACCCGTCGGCCGGCACCGCCTCCACGAACGGGTAGACGCCCACCTTGCGTTCGTCGATGCGCGGAGCGATCAGGTAGCGTCCGTCCGGCGACCAGTAAGTCTCATAGAGCGGTGCCTTCGCGCCCGACCTCTGACGCACGACCGTCGTAAACGAGTTGTCTGGGAATCTCGCCCACGAATAAAACGGCGCGCCGTCGGTCGTGAGCTGACGCTCATCGCCCGTGGCCACCTCGCGCACGAACAGATTGTCATCGCGGGTGAGCGCGACCCAGCGCCCATCCGGTGACGGCAGCAGTTCCGGCGCGGGCGCAGGGGTGTCGAGCGCTCGACAGTGCAGTGTCTTGACATTGCAGTCGACGGATTTCTTGTCAACCTGCCCCGTCAGATGGGTGAGATCATCGCTGAGCTGCGCATGGGTCAGCGATGCGGGCAGCGCCTTGCCTGAGCTGTGCTCACCCAGCACTTCAGACAACGCTCGCGCGAGCCCAGCGTGGTCAAAGGCCAGTGACTTTGCGCCTGCGGCCGTCACCACAATGAACTCCGGACCGTCGTTGCCGTCGCGCTGATACCAGAATCGCCCGGAGTCGCCGATCCAGTGCGGCCGTACGGATTCGTTGCGGACCAGTCCTTGCAGGTTGCGCTCGAGCACCGCGGTGGCCGCCGCATAGTCCGCCGGCGTTACGCCGCCCTGATCAGCCTGCGCCAATGCGGTTCCGAGTGCCGCCGTCAGGCCGGCCATAAAGCTCATCCTTTGCGTCGCGCGCCGGCGCCCTGAGAAAGGCATTTCATCCCCCCTTTCGGCGCCCTTTTTTGGAAGCGCAATGTTCCTAAGCCGTGCCCGCGTCACATTTGCTTGGCGGATACACCGGCCCTCTTCAGCGTAGACTAGAGGTGTCGGTTCTTCGATGAAAGCGTGTGTTTTAGATTAAATTGATCTCTCTTAGAGATGATGATGCCACGCGATGTGAGTGGACTGGAACGCTCGAGGCGGTTGTGAAATATAGGCCGACGCCACAAAGGATCTCAGCGAGTTCGATCAGCCAGCAACCCGATAGTCCCAGAAGGGGGATGGGTGAAGAAATTCTGTTGATGCCTGGAGGAATTTGACCCGGCCAGAGGTGGAGGGCTTTGACCTGGGCGCCCGGGCGGAACCAGGTGAGGAGCGTCGGAGACATGGCTGACCATACTGCTTCGAGACGTGTCCGTCTCACCCCAGAAATCGCCTTCAACAGGGCTGTCGCGCTCCAATTCCAGGGAAATCTGGGTGAGGCGGAAAAGCTCTATCGAGCGATACTCAAGGAGCACCCCCGCCACGTGCCGACCCTTTTCAATCTAGCCGCAGCTCTGTGCGGTGCTGGACGGTCCGGAGAAGCGGTCCGTGTGTTACGCAAGGCGCTCGAGCAAGAGCCAAATGCGCCAGATACTCATGCCCTGCTTGCCAGGGCGTTCTTGAACCTCGATTGCTACGACGAGGCCCTGAAGCACGCGAGACAGGCGATCGCCCTGAACCCTCATTTGGCCGACGCGCATGCTGCTCTGGCGTCGTGGCTCGCCGAGATGGGCCGTTACGAGGAAGCGCTTCGTGCCCAAGCGCGGGCAATCGAACTGGATCCGGATCAGCCGCGCCATTACTACCACTGGGGCTATATCACGCGCTGGACCGCGGACGATCCGCGCCTCAGCGCACTTCAGGCGCTGGCGCAAGAGTCGGGATCACGGCCGCTCGTTGACCGGGTCCACCTGAATTTCGCGCTCGCCAAGGCCTATGCCGATTGTGGCGATGTCGAGCGTGCTTTTCGCCACCAGATCGAAGGCGGCGCACTGAAGCGGCAAATGATCGGATACAAGGCGCCGCCGACCCTACGCGCTATCGACGCGTTGTGCCGCGAGCTCAACGCCGAATGGATACGGCGACACCAAGGAGTCGGCGATGCTTCCCCGCTGCCGGTCTTCATCGTGGGGATGCCGCGCTCCGGGTCAACCTTGGTCGAACAGATCTTGGCCAGCCATTCCAAAGTTCACACTCTGGGTGAGCGTGCGATCTTCAATGAGGCGCTTGCCGGAGTTTGCGAATCCCCTATCGTGCCACAGTCCCTTGCGCAGGATGCGGCGCGGTGGTCGGGCGCGAAACTACGCAGGCTCGGCCGGCTCTATCTCGAGTCCGCTCAGCGTGACGCCCCCGCGGATGCGACTCGCATCAGCGACAAGATGCTTTCGAATTTCCGATTCGCCGGCCTCATTCACGCAGCCTTGCCCAACGCGCGCATCATCCACACCTGCCGCGACCGCATCGATACCTGCCTTTCAATTTTCTCGATACTCTTCTCTGGAGATGCCCACCCGTACTCCTACGACCTTGGGGAACTGGGCCGGTTTTATTGTGCCTACGAGAAGGCGATGGCTCATTGGCGCAATGTGTTGCCCGCCGGTGTCATGCTCGAGGTGCAGTACGAGGAGACTGTCGAGGATGTCGAACGACAGGCCCGCCGTATTATCGCCCACTGTGGACTCGAATGGGACGAGGCATGTTTGGCGTTCTACCGAACGGAGCGCCCGATTCGCACGGCAAGTCACGCGCAGGTCCGCGAGCCCATTTACCGCGGCTCGATTGGACGCCAGCATCCGCCACGCGAGCTACTGCTGCCTCTCCTGCGAGCGTTTGCGTTGGAGTAGGAGCCATAGCCGAGGCGCGACGGGATGCGTTCAGCCGCTACGGTGACGAAGACAGCAGTTATGAAACCTGGTCGCAACGATCCCTGCCCGTGCGGTAGCGGCCGGAAATACAAACACTGCTGCGGGGTGCTCTCCGCTGCAGCTCAGGCTCGGTCACCCGGGGGCTCAGGCGACCGCGGCGGCAAGCGGCGCGCAAGCGCCGCGCAGCAGCTGATCGATGCGGCGAATACCCTGCGCCAGCGCGGGCGGGCACAGGAATCCGTGCCGCTCTATCGGCGTGCGCTCGAGAGCGACCCGCGCTCGGCCGACGCGCACAACAACCTCGGCAATGCGTTCCTGGAGATGGGGCAGCCGACAGAAGCGGCCGGGTGTTATCGCCTCGCGCTTGCCCTCCAAGCCGACAACGCGGAAATACACTGCAATCTGGTCAATGCGCTCTGGCGGCTTGGTCAGCTGCCGGAGGCGCTCGCGGCGAGCGAGCGCGCGGTAGCGCTCGACCCGAGGCTGAGCGTGGCGCACAACTGCCTTGGCCTCATGCTCGCCGCCTTGGGGCAACGCGAACAGGCGGTGGCGAGTTACCGACAGGCGCTCAGTCTCGACCACCGCTATGTGGATGCGCTGAATAACCTCGGCAACGTGCTGCGCGACCTCGGCCGACGTCGCGAAGCGCTGCCCCTCTATCGTCAGGCCATCGAGCTCGATCCGCAGCGCGCCGACAGCCACTATAACCTCGGCAACGGCCTGTTCGAGTTGGGACGGCTGGAGGAGGCGGCGGCCAGCTTTCGCCGCGCGCTGGCACTGCGAGCGAACTACCCGCAGGCCCTCCTGCGCCTCGCCGCGGCGCTGCGGGTGCAGGGTCGTGCCAGCGAGGCAGAAGCCAGTGCTCGGACCGCGCTCGCTGTCGAGCCGAACAACGTCGAAGCACACACCATGCTCGCTGAGCTGCGCGCCGATCGCGGGCAGTTTAGGGAGGCGCAGCAGCTCTTTGAGCGAGCACGGGTCCTCGACCCGTCTTTTCCGGTTGCGTACTGCGGCATCGCCGCGCATCGCCGCATGAGCAGCGGCGATACCACGTGGCTCGAGGGCGTTCAGGCCTTGCTGGCAAAGCGCCTGCCGCTCGGACACGAGATCAGCCTGCGCTACGCGCTCGGCAAGTACTTTGACGACGTCGGACAATACGATGAGGCGTTCAGCAACTATCGGCAGGCTAACGAGCTCAGCAAACGCCATGGGGCCGCCTACAACAGGGCGAAACTGAACCGGCGCCTCGCGCGGATGATCGCCGCCTTTGACGCCGCGTTCCTGCGCCGGTGTCACCGCTCGGCCTCTGCTTCCCAGCTTCCGGTTTTCATCATCGGCATGCCGCGATCGGGCACCTCGTTGACCGAACAGATCCTTGCCTCGCACCCGTCCGTATTCGGCGCCGGGGAGGTGCGCTTCTGGGACGGCGCATTCGTGGCTTTGGAGAAAGTAGGCCTCGGCAGCGAGCACGCGGCGAGCCTCATACCGGAGATGGCGCGCGACTATCTCGGGCGCCTCACGACGTCAGCGGGCGGCGCGCTGCGCGTCATCGACAAAATGCCGACTAATTTCCTTCATGCCGGATTGATTCACGCGGCGTTCCCGCGAGCGCGCATCATTCACATGCAGCGCCACCCCCTCGATACCTGCCTGTCGATCTACTTTCAGAATTTCTTCAACCACGCGAGTTATACCAACGATTTTGACGATCTGGCGCACTACTACTGCGAATACATGCGTATCACCGATCACTGGCGTTCGCTGCTGCCGGCGTCGGCGCTGCTGGAAGTTCCATACGAGGCGCTGATCGCCGATCAGGAAGGCTGGACGCGGCGGATGCTCGACTTCATCGGCCTGCCGTGGGATCGGCAGTGCCTGAATTTTCACGAGACCGATCGCGTGGTTATCACGGCGAGCCGCTGGCAGGTGCGGCAGAAGATCAGTACCGCGTCGGCGGGGCGCTGGCGCAACTATGAGAAGTACCTGGCGCCGCTGCGTCACCTGACGAGTCTGGCGCCCTCGGGGAACGTGGGCGCCGGCACACGCCAAGGCCGCTCAGGAATTTCGTAGGGGTCCGCGCATTAAGCCGCGTAAAGCTTGTCGCTTGTCTTGATCCTACGGGTCAATTGTTTGCAGCGGCTTGCCTGGAAATCGAAGAGTGATCGCACAGCTGCCGCGCGAAAGTCGAGAGGCCCTGAATAGGGATAGCTATCCGGTATCGCCGTCAGTTTAAAGGTCATGTTGTGGTTCGTCGCCACGTTGAATGCGAGAGCGACAGCCGCCCGGGCGCGCTGGCGTAGATTCGCGGAGACGCTCCGCGATAGGATACTAAGCGAGCTGAGATGCGTGGAATTTGGCGAGCTAAGGCAGGGTGAAAATCATGTCGGACTCAGCGCGCGGGAAACATGCGACGGCCTTAATCGTTGGCGGATTTGTCCTCGTTTTTGGCACGTCGCCGGTAAATGCATCCTCCCAAGAACTCGCCGGCAACTCAGCCGGCGGCGACTGGCTGTACGTCGACCACGACCTCGGGGGAACCCGGTCTCGGCACTTGGTCGAAAGAGGACATCGCCGGGTTCCTCAAGCAGGGCCATAACTGCATCGGCACCGCGTTTGGATCGATGACCGAGGCCGTCAACAACTCCACGTCATACTTGTCCGACCGCGATATCGACTCCATCGCCACCTATTTGAAATCGTTGGCGGCCACGTCCGCGCAACAAGCGGCTGCCTACAATAATTCGACGACGGAGGCACTGCGCAGCAGCCCTACAAGGCAGCCCGGCGGTGCCGTGTACGCCGGCGCTTGCGCGACCTGTCATGGGTTCGACGCGAAGGGGTTCACGCCGTATATGCCGGCCCTCGTTGGCAACCCGGTCGTGCTCGATCACGATCCGTCTTCGCTCATCAATTTGATCCTGAACAGCTCGATCCCACTCGTCGTCAAGGGCACGCCTGACGCCTACCGCATGCCGCAATTCCGGCAGCAGTTGTCCGACCAGGACATCGCCGACGTCATCACCTTCATCCGCAGTGGCTGGGGCAATGGGGCAACGGCAGTCACTGCCGCGCAAGTCGCCAAGCTACGCAAGACTACCGATCCAACCAGTGATCGGGTCATCCTCCTGAAAATGCGTTAGCGGCACTGGTGGCGATCGTCCTGCAACGACGCTCGGCTACTGACTGCGTTCGACCTGCGCATCAGGCGTCACAGCGACGAAATTCCGCGCATCGTTTGGATCACCCGTCCCCTTGTACTTTGCGAACGCGGGATACGGATAGAACGGCCGCGTGAAGTTCACCGGAACGTCCGGATCGAGCGGGAAGGTCAGCCGGAACGCGGGCGACCACACCCGGTCGCGCGCGCTGCCGCTCTTGTCCTCGCTCTGCTGGAGGAGGTAGTCCGTGTCGACGTGCGCGCCGATCATGACGTCCGGTGGTCGTCCCTCCTCCACCCAGGCCTCGAGGTAGCTCAGATAGTCGACTGCAAACGCCCCGTCGCCCGCGCTGCAGTGCCTCATGCCGGGCACGAGAAACGCCCGAAAGAAGTCCATCGTCGCCTTGCGACCGCCCATCGTGCGCTCGACCGTCTCGTAGTAGTCGAAGATCGCGCGCGGGATCTCCAGTCCGTCGTTGCCGCCCTGCGCGACGAGTAGCTTCGCGCCCGAGGCCTTGAAGCGCCTCAGGTCCGGGTTATTGTCCGTGAACATGGCGCCGAAGCCGAGCCGCTGATAGTCACGATCGAAATCGAAGTCGGTGAACTTCCACGCCCGCCCCGGAGCCGGCCGGAAGAGGATGTACTGGAAGAACTCCGAGACCTCGTCCGCTGCCGCGGGATCCGTTGCCCAGTCCATCTCCGAGCCGGGGAAAACGCCGCCGGTCGAGATGCGGATGCCGGAGGAAGTGTGCGGACCCGCGTAGATGTTCCGCGCCGCTTCGATCTGCTGTGCGGTCAGGCAGCCGCTCGTGCGTCCGGCCTGGCAGGCGAGCACCCCGGGGTCGAACTTGCAGCCGAAGGGATTGCCGATGATGCCGTCCTTCACGCCATCACCCATGTCACAGGCCTCGAGCGCCGCCTGGTGCAGAAGCTCGAGAGCGGACGTCGTGAAGACCGGCTTCGCCTGCGCATCGAACAGCTGCCGGTATTTCCACACCTGACGCATGCTGATGTCGGCTTCGCTGTCGGCGTCTGGTGCGATCGCAACGATCCCGTCGAAGTCCCACGGAAAGCGTTGCGACTCGACGAGTCCCTGGTAGCCGCCCGTCGAGCAGCCGTAGAAATAGGAGCGGGAAGGTGAGCTGGCGTAGTACGCCCGCACCAGCGCCCGGCCGGCGACCGCGGTCACGTGGGTCGCGCGGAAGCCCCAGTCGGCCTGAGCCTGGAGATTGTCCGCGGCCCAGACGCCCAAGTGGGTCGCGCCCGTGTGGCCCATATCGGACGCGATGCAGGCGTAGCCGCGGCGTACCGGCCCCGCGCACAGGAACAGATACATCTCCCCGCCCCAGCCACCGTCGCCCACCTCCATGAACTTCCCGTTCCAGTGGGCGACCGGCAGGTGCATCTCGATGGCGACCTGCGGCCAGATATAGCCCAGCACGCGGCAGTAAGCCGGGCTCTTGCCGCTCGCCGGGACGACACGCGCGTCCGTGAGCTGAAACGCTGCGTCCTCGACACCGCTGAAGTCCTTCGAGAGAAGCGCGCGGCACGACTGGTCGGCGGCCTCGAGCGACGCAGGCGCCGCGATGGCCGGCTGGGCGGTATCCGCTTCCACCCGTGAGGCCGCGACGATACCCGCCGCAACCAACAGTGCTGCGCAGGCCGTCAGCCCGTGGAGCGCCCTCATGGCGAGCCCACCACGCGCTGGCGCTGCGTCCCCAAACCCTCGACGCCGAGCTCGACGACATCGCCGTGCTTCAGAAAAACCTGCGGCTTCTGGCCCATACCCACTCCTGGCGGTGTTCCGGTACTGATGACGTCGCCAGGCATCAGCGTCATGTAGCGGCTGATGTGGCTGACGAGAAAGGCGACATCGAAGATCATCGTGCGGGTGCTGCCCTCCTGGTAGCGGCGGCCATTCACTTCCAGCCGCAGCGAAAGATTCTGCGGATCGGCGATCTCGTCGCGGGTGACGAGCCACGGTCCGAGCGGACCGAAGGTGTCGCAGCTCTTCCCCTTCACCCACTGGCCGCCGTGCTCGAACTGAAAGGCGCGCTCCGAGACGTCGTGGACGACGAGATAGCCCGCGACATGCTCCAGCGCCTGCTCGCGTGTCACGTCGCGGGCCACGTCCCCGATCACGACACCGAGCTCGACCTCCCAGTCGGTCTTCTCCGAGCCGCGCGGAATCACGATGTCGTCGTTGGGACCCACGATGGCGGTGGTCGCCTTCATGAAGAGGACCGGAAGCTCCGGGATCGGCAGGCCGGACTCGGCCGCGTGATCGGCATAATTCAAGCCGACGCAGATCAGCTTGCCAACGCCGCCGACCGGCGGGCCAACGCGCGGCGTGCCCCCGACCTTCGGCAGCTGGCGCGGCTCGAGCGCGCGCAGCGCGCGGATCCCCGCCGCGGTGAGCGTGTAGCCGGCGATGTCCGCCACCGCGCCCGACAGGTCGCGCAGTGTGCCGTCGGGCGCGAGCAGCGCCGGCTTCTCCTGTCCCTCCGGACCATAACGCAGTAGCTTCACGTGCCGCTCCTCATGCCCGTCCTCAGTTCGACCAACCGCCGTCGATGATGTGAATCGTCCCGGTGACAAACGCGGATTCATCGGAGGCGAGGTACACCGCGAGTGCGGCAATCTCCTCCGGCTCGCCGAGCCGCCCCATCGGCTGCCGCGCGATGAAACTGTTCCAGGCGGCCTGCGGATCACCGCCGAGGGCCGCGACACGCGCGGCCAGCGAGGGTGTTCTCACCGTCCCGGGGCAGATCGCATTGCAGCGAATGCCCTGCGTCACGTAGTCCGCCGCGATCGACTTGGTCAGGCCGATCACGGCCGCCTTGGTGGCACTGTAGGCGCAACGGTTCGCCACCCCCTTCACGCTGGAGGCGACCGATGACATGTTGATGATGCTTCCCCGCCGCCTCTCGAGCATGCCCGGGAGCACCGCTCTGCAGAGGTGAAACATCGAATCCACGTTGATCGCAAACGAGCGCTGCCAGTCCCCGGCCGTGGTCTCGAGGATCGTGCCCGCGTGCACATAGCCCGCACAGTTGAAAAGGACGTCGAGCTCGCGCTCGGACTCAACGAGTGCCGTGATCTGGCTCGCATCGGTCACATCGGCAACCGCCGTGCGGATCGACGGCTCCTGCCTGGCCACCTCGCGTAGCGCCGCCGCGTCGATGTCGGTGGCCAGCACCCGGGCGCCCTCGCGCGCATAGGCGAGCGCCGTGGCGCGCCCGATGCCGGCTCCCGCCGCCGTAATCACGCAGCTCTTGTTCGCCAGTCGTGTACCCGGATTCACCCGATTTCTCCGACTGTCAGGCTCAATGCAGATCGAGCCGGTAGAGACGGCGGGCATTGCCGCCGAAGACCCCCGCCGCATGGCTTGGGGCCAGGCGTTCGAGGAAGCCCCGCGACAGGTCGAGCCACTCAGGGTAGCTGCTGACCAGGTTCAGCACCGGCCAGTCGCTCCCCCAGACGACCCGCTCGGGTCCGAAGCAGGAAAACACGTCTGCCACGAAGGGCGTCAACTCTGCGGCAGAGCGCCGCTCGCCGGCTTCCGTCAGAAGACCGGAGAGCTTGCACCAGGCCGAGGTGTCGTGAGCCAGCCGCTCGAGATCCTCCGCCCACGCATCGCTGCGGCCACCGGCGATATCCGGCTTGCCCGCGTGATCCAGCACGGCACGCAACTTCGGATGGCGCAGCAGCCGCTCACGGAGGACGCCGAGGTGCGTGGGGCGCACCAGCGCATCGAACACCAGGTCGTGCGCTTCCATGGCCTCGAACGCGGCATCGAGCTGCGCTCGCAGCACCCAGCCGGGATCGGCGATGTCCTCGATCATGGGCCGCAGGCCCTTGAGCTTTCCGCCGCCTGCCGCGGCAAGCGCCGCGATGCGCCGCGGTGCCTCCTGGGACTCGAAGTCCACCCACCCGACCACACCCGCCACGAAAGGGTTCGCCGCGGCCAGCTCGAACAGAAAGCGCGTCTCGGTCTCGGTGGCCGCCGCCTGCACCAGCACGGTGGCGCCCACTGCATGCCGTCCGAGCGTCGGCGCCAGATCCTCGGGCAGATAATTGCGATACAGCACACCGGCCTGCGGAGTGAGCCACGCGTAGTCCCCGCGCGCGAGATCCCAGAAGTGCTGATGCGCATCGATGATCATGGCTGCGGCACCGCGGCGCTCGTGTCCATGAGGCCCAGGTGTTTGAGTCGCTCCCAGAGACGCGCCGGAATCGGCGTCGCCAGGCGCCTCACCGCGCTCACGACCTCGTCCGCGCTTCGCTGGCCCGCGACGACGCTCGCCACGGCCGGATGGGCCAGCGGAAACTGCAGCGCCGCGGCGCCGACGTCGATCCCCTCGAGCGCGCACTCAGCATAGATGCCGCGTGCCCGCTCGAATGTCGCGGCGTCGACGGGCGCATAGTTGTAGGTGGCGCCGGGACCCGCTGCCGAACCCAGCAGCCCGGAGTTGTAGGGCCCGGCAATCAACACGCGCACCCCGCGGGCGTGTGCCTGCGCCATTATCTCGGCCGAGTCCCGCTGCTCGAGCAGCGTGTAGCGTCCCGCGAGCATGATGCAGTCGAGATCGAAGCGCGGCAGCACCTCGAGGCATACCGCCTGCTCGTTGACCCCAAGCCCGATCGCCCCGACCGCGCCCGAGTCGCGCAGCGCCGCCATTGCGGGCAAGGCCTCATCGAGCGCCAGTTTGAGCACCTCGGGGTGACGATCACCATGAGTGACGCGCCCGACGTCATGCAGCAAGAGAATGTCGATGAACGACACGTTGAGGCGCCTCAAGCTCGCCTCGAACGAGCGCTCGACGCCGCCGCGGCCGTAATCGAACAGTGCGCGCGTTCCCTGCACAGCAAAGCCGTCGTCGCGGGTCTCCCGCCGCGACTCATCGCGCGCGATGAGTCGCCCCACCTTGGTGGAGATGACGAGGCTCTCGCGCGGCCGGCCGGTGAGCGCGCGCCCCATACGCTCCTCGCTCAAGCCATGGCCGTAGAAGGGCGCCGTGTCGAAATAGCGGATGCCGCGCTCGAGCGCCGCGTGGAGCGCCGCCTGTGCGTCCTCCTCCGTTACCGCTGCGTAGAGATTGCCGATCGGCGCGCCGCCGAAGCCGAGCGGCGAGACCCGCACTCCGCGGCGTCCGATCAGCTGCCGATCCTGGCTCACGGCCCGTTCAGCGCTCCAGTACGACGATGCGGTCGATGACGTCCGGCGCTGCGGCCGGCACCGCGAGCAGCATCGCGCCCTTCATCGGCGTGAGCTGCACTTTCCGGTGCGTATCGAACGCCCACGCAGCCTTGACACCCGTGAGCGGCGGCAGGACCAGGTACGGCTCCTGCCAGTCGAGAATGTGCACGTAGATCCTTTCGCCCTTCGCGGTCGTGACGCCCCAGCTGCGCGGAGAGATCGGGCCCGCGCGGGTGCCGTAGATCGTCTCGCCGTGGGTCTCGAGCCAGTCCCCCATCGCCTCGAGCCGCTCGACGAACTGCGGCTGCACGCGGCCTTCGGCCGTGGGCCCGACGTTCAGGAGAAAGTTGGCGTTGGCACCCGCCGCGCGCACCAGCAGATGGATGAGCTGCGGCACACTCTTGAAGTCCTTGTCCTCGCGCGTATAGCCCCAGGAGTGGTTGATGGTTTCGCAGGTCTCGAGCGGCAGGCCCGACACGCCGGCCTTGTTGAACCCGGCCGAGTTCTCCCCCGGCAGATCCTGCTCGAACATCTGGAAATCCTCGCCGGGCAGCGGCGCGCGATGGTGATTGTTGCCGATGAGCGCCGCCGGCTGCAGCCGGTGAATGAGCGCATAGGTGCGCTCGATCTTCCAGTCGGCATCGGGTTTGTCCCACATGCCGTCGAACCAGATCCCGCCCACCGGCCCGTACTGCGTCAGGAGCTCGGTCAGCTGCGCATCCATGTAGTCCAGGTAGCGGTCGAAGTCCCCGCCCGGCGGGCGGCCGGCAAAATGGCCCGTGCGCCCGAGCGGCCAGTAGTCGGTGCTGTGCCAGTCGAGGAGCGAATGGTAGAAGAAGAGCTTGATGCCCTGGCGGTGCGCCTCCGCAGAGAGCGCCTTGAGCGGATCCTGCTTGTAGGGGGTGGCATCGACAATGTTCCAGCGGCTCTGGCGGGTCGCCCACATGGCGAAGCCGTCGTGGTGCTTGCTCGTGATGGTGATGTATTTCATTCCCGCGCGCTTGGCGAGCGACACGATGTCTCTGGCGCTGAATTGCGTCGGATTGAA
>Ga0209007_1000090_pt1 | contig 54213 bp, 34 predicted proteins | sample JacPinW_OM1H0_O2_FD_187961 | JGI IMG/M metagenome (GOLD analysis project Ga0209007, IMG submission 187961) | Forest soil microbial communities from Algoma, Ontario, Canada - Jack Pine, Ontario site 1_JW_OM1H0_O2 (SPAdes) (version 2) | ecosystem: Environmental > Terrestrial > Soil > Boreal... | reverse complement strand
CCTGCGACGCACGCAGAAGAATCTTGCCCAGCAATATACGCGCGCGCGTATTGCGGGGTTGCAGCTTCACACTTTTCATTGCGTCGGGCAGTGCGGCCGCGTCTTGGTTGCCGTCAGAATAAATTTTCGCCCGCGTGTAGTAAGCCAGAGCGCTCTGGTGGTCGTGAGTTAGAACCTTCGCAATTTGCGCCAGCGCGTTGTCTGATTCCCCCTTGGCCTCGTACGCGACGGCCAGCCGGTTGCGCGATTCCACATCTGCAGGTGCGAGCACGAGCGCAGAGCGCAGGTGCGCGATCGCAGCGTCGTAGGTTTGCAGTTCGATGTCGAGATCGCCGAGCGCGGCCAATGGTTTCGCACTCTGGGGGTGTCTCTCGCGCGATTTTTCCAGGATTTGTTTGGCCTCAGCGTAATTGTGAACGCTGCGATAAGCCTGGGCGAGTCCAATTTCGGCGTTCAAGTCGCGCGGCGAGATTTGCAACGCTTTGGAGTAGCTCGCGATCGCATCGGCATAACGCGTGGCCCTGACCAGCGCATCGCCAAGCTCGACGTGCGTATCCGCGCTACGCGGTGCAAGGTCAATGGCTTTCTGGTAGCTCGCGATTGCTTCGTTCCAATTTCCCGCAGACGCGTTCGCACGAGCCTGAAGTTTCCATTGCTGCGCTTGTTGCAACGCTGTTTGCGCGCTTGCAGGATGGCTTCCGAGCGTTAGGAAAAGGATTGCCAGACTCGCGTTGCGAAACCACAACATGCGCGGATTATAACATCGCGACTCCGACCGCTTTTGTTACTGTGTTTTACCTTGACTCACGGAGCGTGGCGAACTATACGATGACCCGGCAATCCCGAGGAATTCATGTTCACTCCGCATAGCTTTGGCACAGCCTTGATCATGATGGTGGTTGCTGCGATCTGCTGGGGATCGTGGGCCAATACTTTCAAGGGCGTGAAGCATTACCGCTTCGAATTATTTTACTGGGACTATGCCGTCGGCATTTTCGTTATGTCGCTGGCGCTGGCCTTCACTATGGGCAGCATCGACGGCGGCCCCACGAGTTTTATCAACAATGTGAAATCTGCGGATGCCGGCAACCTCGGCTGGGTCTTACTGGCCGGAGTGATTTTCAATCTGGCGAACCTTTTACTCATGGCGGGAATTGATTTGGTGGGACTCGCGACGGCGTTTCCCGTCGCCATAGGAATCGCGCTGGTGGTCGGTGTCGTGCTGAGTTACGTCCAGGAGCATCGAGGCAATGCAAACATGCTTGCGGCGGGAATACTTTGCGCTGTAGCCGCGGTGATTTTGGACGGCAAAGCGTATGGCGAACTGAAGACCGGGAAAAAGGCCACGCGCAGAGGTATCTTCATTTGTGTAATCTCCGGCGTACTGATGGGACTCTGGGCGCCATTTGCCACGCGTGCCCTCACGCACGGAAATACGCTGGGGCCGTATAGCGCTTCGGTCTTTCTTTGCTTCGGAGCTTTGCTGTCTTGTTTCATTTGGAATTTCTATTTCATGAAACATCCTTTAGTGGGTGAGCCGGTGGATTTCCGAGATTTCTTTCGAGGACCGGTGCATGGTCATGTGCTGGGTTTGGTTGGCGGGGCTATATGGGCTACCGGGATGGTTTTCGATTTGGTGGCAGCCCAATTCACAGGCGTCTCGATTTCCTACGCGATCGGCCAATCCGCGCCGATGGTCGCGGCGCTGTGGGGCATTTTCGCCTGGAAGGAATTTGCCGGCGCTAACACGCGGGCGAAGGCTTACCTGACGCTGATGTTCGTTTTTTATATTTTGGCGATCCTCTTAGTCGCGCGCGCTAACACCGCGAGCTAGAGCACAACCCTCGTGACAGGTTCGTCTGTCACAGAGAGCAGATTCCTCGCTGTGAGTCGCGCCTCCGCTTCGCGGAGGGAACAACAAAATGCGCGACGCTTCGCTCGGAATGACCAGCGCAGGTGTCGCCGACGGGATATGGGAAGTCTAGATTGGTGGGCGGCGGAACTTGCCGCAGGCATTTTCGATGATGGCTGCCACGCCGAGTACCGCTTCATCTTCCCACGGGCATCCGACAATTTGCACGCCGATCGGCAAACCCTCCGGCGACTGGCCTACCGGAACAACAGCTGCGGGATTTCCGAGCAGATTAAACCATTGCGAATAGCTCATCGCTTTCAAGTACTCCACTTTGCGTCCCTGGACCGTCCACTCGCGTTCGCCATGGCGAAATGCCGGAATGGCGCAGACGGGGCAAACTAGAATTGGAAACTCCTCCATTTTTTCGAGAAGCTTGCCGCGAAGTACATCGCGAGCGAGGAGCGTGTTCAAAAGATTTTGCGCGGTGAGTGGAGGGGCTTCGGCGACCATGGCGCGAAAGCCGCGGAAGATGGGACTGAGCTCCGTTTCGCGGCCTTCGATTGTAGGTAAGAATGACATCTGTCCGACGCGGCCGAACAAGTTCCACCAGAGTTGCCAGACCCGGTCGAGATTCTGCGGGCGCCACTCTGTAACTTTAAATCCTCGCGTTCGCAAAACATCCACGGTGGTGCGTACTGCAGCGGCGGTTTCAGAAGTAACCGGCGTGACTTCGTCATCCACGAAATAACCCACACCAAGCGCACGGATTTCGTGATCGCTCCAGCGTTTCACAGGAACGGGAGCAGAGGCCGGGTCTCCGGGATCTGGGCCAGCCATTACGTCAAACAGTTTTTGTACGTCACTGATACGGCGAGCAATGGGGCCTAGAGCGCCGAGTTGCGCGAAGGGTCCTGCAGGTGCGGGATAGTGGCCGGTCGAAGGAATGCGCCCGGGGGTGGGTTTTACTCCGCAAATTCCGGAGTAGTGAGCTGGGATGCGAATGGATCCGCCTCCGTCACTACCCACGCCGCCAGCGGAACATCCCGCGGCGATGGCTGCAGCTTCTCCTCCGCTTGAGCCGCCGGCCGTGCGCGAAAGATCCCATGGGTTGTTCGTTCGCCCATGAAGAAGGTTATCGGTTTCGTAGGCCATCAGAAATTCCGGGACGTTTGTATTGCCCAGAATGATGGCGCCTGCGGCGCGAAGCCTGGCGACTAGCGGGGCGTCTTCAGATGGAACATTCTCTTTTCGCAGAATGCTGCCGCATTCGCAGGGTAATCCAGCCACATCGATTGAACTTTTGATGGAGATAGGAACGCCGTGAAGCGGGCCTATGGAATTTGATTTTGAAGCGGAACCGAGGGCAGCCTCAGCGGACTTGGCTTGAGCGCGCGCACGTTCACCATCAACTGTAACGAATGCATTTAACTTTGGATTCGCTTCGCCGATGCGCGACAAGTGCGCGTCTACCAATTGCACGGGCGAGATTTTCTTCGCACGGATGCTTTCCGCCATTTCGGTGAGTGAAAGATAAACAATGTCGTCCAATTCGACCTCGGCCTGTGGTTGTGAGTCGCAAAGTCTAACACGTCACAGATATTGAGCGTCGGGGACCGTCGCAGAACCGAATCACGATTGACAGGCCTGCGACTTAAAGCGAAAATCCCGCGTTCAACACGAACCGACGGTTTGCAAACTTTCAACATGTGTATAAACGTGTCTTTGTGGCGCGCGCGATGACGCTGCGGATTCGCGCGGTCTTGCTTGCTGTTTTGTTCGTTACGGCGGCATACCTTTTTGCGTGGCCCTCGGCGAACGTGCCGTACTTTGCTGCGGTGATACTCCACCTGCTCGCAGGCATCGCACTTCTGATTTTCCTACTATTCGCTCTGCGCGGGATTTTGAGAAAAGCTTCGGCCATATCGGGGCTTGGTTGGATTCTGATTGCTATTGGTGGCGTGTTGGGAGCGGTGCTTATTAAGACGGGGACTCGCCGGGACGAATGGCCGCTGCTTTACACGCATATCGGAACGTGCGTTGCGGGAGGCGCGTTTCTGGCCTCGGCGTGGGCCAGCAAGCAAGGATTTCTAGCGCAAGGGAGGGCTGCAGGCGTCTTGCGCACCACGATGTTCGTTGTCGCGGCGGCACTTGCTGTCTCGGGTGCCTGGTGGATGCGGACGGTTCCCTGGGAGCATGCGCACCGAATCGAGAATCCGACGATAGCTCCGGGGAGCATGGACAGCGAAGGCGATGGACCCGGTGGTCCGTTTTTCCCAAGTTCGGCGCAGACGGCACACGGGGGAGAAATTCCCGCAAATTATTTTACGGAGTCAGATTCCTGCCAGCGTTGCCATGCGGACATTTACAAAGAGTGGCAAAGCTCAGCACATCATTTCTCGTCGTTCAACAATGCCTGGTATCGCAAGAGCATTGAGTACATGCAGGATACCGTGGGCGTGCAGCCTTCGAAATGGTGCGCGGGCTGCCACGATCCAGCGCTACTTTTTAGCGGAATGTTCAATCGGCCCATTCGCGAGGTGGAAGACACGCGCGCGGGTCAGGCGGGACTGGGCTGCATGATGTGCCATTCGATCGCAAAAGTGAAAAGCACAATGGGGCAGGGAGATTTTGAGCTCGAATATCCAGCGTTGCATCGAATGGCGGCAAGTTCTAACCCGCTGGTGCGGCAGTTCCACGATTTTCTGACCAATCTGAATCCCGAGCCGCACCGGCGCGTGTTCCTGAAGCCTTTTATGCGCACGCAGACGGCGGAATTTTGCTCGACCTGCCACAAGGTGCATCTGGACGTTCCGGTAAATCATTATCGCTGGGTGCGCGGCTTCAATGAGTACGACAACTGGCAGGCTAGCGGAGTTTCGTTTCAAGGCGCGCGCTCATTTTATTATCCGGCCAAAGGTCAGGCTTGCGCGGATTGCCATATGCCTTTGACTCAATCAACGGACGCCGGGAATATAGCGGGAAACATACATTCCCATCGCTTTCCGGCGGCGAATACAGCGCTGCCCTATGTGAATGACGACCAGCAGCAATTGAGCGACACAGAGAAATTCCTGACCGATCACGAAGTGAGCGTGGACATTTTTGCAATCTCACCGGAAGCGGCTGCGGAGAAAGCAGCAAGCGGGGCTGCCGTGCGCGCGCAAAGTCCTCCTACCGCGGTTGGCGGAACCAATTTTGTCGCGCTGAATTTGGAAACCACATTCGCGCAAGGAGAAGAGGCCGAGGTGTCCGTGCCTGCAAATGCGTCGCCGGAATCCGCAACTCCGATTGCGCTGCTGACCGCGCCGCTGAATCGCGTTACTGCGTCGGTGCGACGAGGCGGGACATACCGTGTGGACGTGGTGGTGCGCACGCGCAAGCTGGGACATTTCTTTCCGGGCGGCACGGTGGACGCCTACGATTGTTGGCTCGAGCTGAAGGCTGTGGACGACAAGGGCGAGACGGTTTTCTGGAGCGGCCGCGCGGAAAATGACGGCAAGGGACCGGTGGATCCGGGCGCGCATTTTTATCGCTCGTTGCAGATCGATGCGCACGGAAATCCCATCAACAAACGCAACGCCTGGGCTACGCGAGCAGCCGTTTATGTGAGGCTAATTCCACCGGGAGCTGCGGACACTATTCACTACCGGCTGCAGATTCCGCCGAGCGCAAGCGGCCACATACATTTGACTACGCGTGTGAACTACCGAAAGTTCGCGTGGTGGAATACACAATTTTCATTTGCGGGAGCACGCGATCCCAAGGACGAGAATGAGCCACGCTCGCCGAGTTTCGATGATGCGCATTATGTGTTTACGGGCGATCCAACAAAAAAGCCAGGCGGAGGCAAAGGCATTCCGTCATTGCCGATTGTTGCGATGGCCGAGAACGCCGTGGATTTGGATGTGCTGGCTGCGAATGCCGCCCAACCTGGGCCGAAGGTTGTGCTGAAGTCTGAGGACTGGACGCGCTGGAACGATTACGGAATTGGTCTGTTTCTGCAAGGGGACTTGTCGGGCGCGGCGGGAGCATTTGAAAAGATCACGGAGATCGATCCGAAGAATCCGGACGGATGGGTGAATTTGGGACGTGCGCGAGTGCAGGAAGGGAATCTAACTGCTGCACGCGATGTGCTGCAGCGCGCTCTGGCGCTAAGCCCGAAGCTGGCACGCGCGCATTTCTTTTACGCGAAGATGCTGCGTCAGGAAGGGCAGTACGATGAGGCGGCCGAGCATTTGCGCGAAGTGTTAGCACAATATCCGCGCGACAGAGTCGTTCGCGACGATTTGGGGCGGATTTATTTTCTGCAGCGACGTTATGCTGATGCGGTAAAAGAATTCAGTGCCACGCTCGCGATAGATCCCGAAGATCTGGAAGCGAATTACAACTTGATGCTCTGCAATACCGGACTTGGGCATACGGATTTAGCGAACGAATATCAGAAGCGGTATCTGCGGTTTAAGGCTGATGAGTCGGCGCAAACGCTGACGGGGCCTTACCTCCGAAGTCACCCTGACGACAATGCGGAGCGGCAACCGATCCACGAGCATATTTCGGCAGTTCAGCCGAAGGAACAATCCAAAACGGCAAAGTACTCAGTAAACTCGGGCCGAGCGAAGGAATCAGATTGAAGAACGAGCGGCCACGGCGCCAATGCCACTTTGCACTATTTGCGGTGACCAGTTTTTTAATTCTCTGCATGGTTGCTGCGAGAACCCCGTTATTCGGCGCGGCGCAAGAAAGCTCGGCGTCTTCGCCCGTTGGATCCCCGACGCATTTTGAAGACATCACGCGCGCCTCGGGAATTCATTTTCTCCACAACAATGGAGCATTCGGAAAAAAGTGGTTGCCGGAAACAATGGGGCCGGGCGTCGCGTTCTTGGATTACGACAACGATGGCTGGCAGGACATTCTCCTTGTAAACGGCACCGCCTGGGCCGAACATCCCGGAAAACACTCCACTCTGGCGCTTTATCACAATAACCACGACGGGACTTTTACCGACGTTACGCAGAAGGCCGGGCTCGCCGTGGAAATGTATGGAATGGGTGTGGCCGTCGGCGATTACGACAACGATGGCTACGACGATATTTTTATCACCGCACTGGGACAAAGTCACTTATTCCACAACAACGGCAACGGAACTTTTACTGATGTGACGAAGAAGGCTGGGCTGTGGGGGCCGAACGAATTCAGCACCAGCGCTGCATGGGTGGACTACGACCGCGACGGCCATCTGGATCTGGTGGTCGCCAATTACGTGCAGTGGTCTCCCGAGACGGATATCTATTGCGCGCTAGACGGAAAGACCAAATCGTACTGTACGCCGGAGCCATACAAAGGGACTTCGATGCGGCTTTGGCACAATCGCGGAGATGGAACTTTTGAAGACGCTACGCAAAAGGCTGGGCTGTACGATCCAACTTCGAAGAGCTTGGGAGTAACGGTGCTGGACGCGAATCAAGATGGCTGGCCTGACATTTTGGTGAGCAATGACACGCAGCCAAATAAACTTTACATAAATAATGGCAATGGGACTTTTTCGGAGAAAGGCGTGCAGGCGGGTATTGCGTACAGTGAGGACGGAATCGCGCGTGCGGGAATGGGCGTAGACGCGGGAGACTACGACCGGTCGGGATACCCCAGCGTGATCATCACGAATTTCTCGAATCAGATGCTCGCGCTTTATCACAACGAACGCAACGGACTGTTTGTGGACGAGGCGCCGCGGTCTGATGTAGGTCACGCGAGTTTGTTGACGCTTGGATTTGGTTGCTTTTTTTTCGATTACGACCTCGATGGCTGGTTGGATATATATGTGGCGAATGGCCACATCGAGGATGCCATTGAGCGTGTACAACCGAGAGTTCGTTACGCCGAGCCTCCGCATCTTTTTCACAATCTTGGGGACGGGAAATTCAAAGAGGTGACGGCTTCGGCGGGTGCGTCTTTCGCCACGCCTCGAGTGGCGCGAGGCGCCGCTTATGGCGATATCAACAACGATGGCGCGCTGGATTTGTTGGTGGCGACCAACGCCGGGCCGGCGGCGCTGTTTCGCAATACGGGAACAAAAAATCACAGTTTGCGGCTCAAATTGATCGGGACGAAATCGAATCGCGACGGAATCGGAGCGGTGGTGAAAGTGACAGCGGGGAACGACACGCAGTCGCAGATGCTGCGCAGCGGGTCGAGTTATTTGTCATCGAGCGAGTCAATTTTGACGTTTGGGCTGGCCGCGCACACACAGGCCGACGCCGTCGAGGTGCGCTGGCCAAGCGGGCAGACGGATCATTTGAAGAATGTAGCGGCGGATCAGATCGTCACAATAAAAGAAAATCAGGGCGCAATTGCGACAAAGGCGCTCGCAAAACGCTAGAATGGTGCGGAAATTTCCTTTGAGGGTTGCGTGAACGCATTGGAACGCACCGCGCGATTGATTCGTACAATTCTGTTTTTTCTTGCGATAGCTGGCGCGTTTGCCGGTGTCGGGGCAAATGCACAGCAACAAACCAAGAGACCTCGGAAATCCAAATCCACCGATTCAAGCGCTTCCGACCAGGCCGATGCACAGGCGGCACAGCACGCACAAATCATCCGCGAGAACAATTTCGGCGTAGCGCTGATGAATCGGCAACAGTTCGAACAAGCGCTGGGGAAATTTCAGCGCGCCTGCATTCTAGAGCCGCAATCTGATGTCGGCTGCGTGAATACGGGGATCGCGCTGCTGAATATGCAGCGGTTTGATGAAGCACGGCAAATTCTAGAGAAATCGGCGGATCGCGACCCGCGAAATCCGCGCGTTTGGTTCAACGTGGGGTTACTTGAGAAAGCCGTGGGTAAGTCCGCTGAGGCCATAGCGGATTTCCACAAAGTTACGCAGCTCGATCCATACGACGCAGACACGCAGTATTTTATCGGGTTGGTGTATTCGCAGGAACAGAAACACGACGAGGCGATTGCAGCCTTCAAGCGCGCTCTTGAATTAAATCCATTTCAAGTCTCAGCGGAATTCGGGCTGGCGCAAGCCTTCCAGCGGAGAAATGATACGGCGCGGGCGAAGGAACACTTTGACCGGTTTCAACATTTGGTTTCGGAGAAACTCGGCAAGCCGGTTAGTTTTATCTATGGCGAGCAAGGCAAATACTCGCTTGCCGAGCCGATGATGCCAGCACCGGAGCCGGTGCCGCCTGCTGTTCCAGTGCGTTTTGTAAACGTTACTTCGCAATCAGGATTACCCTCGCAGCCGTATGTCGCGCCCAATGGTGCAAAATCCAAGAAAAACGCAGAGTCCTTTGGCCCCGACGAAGTACTCCAATCGGTCGCGCGTTTTCTGGGCAGTGGTGCTTGCATCATTGACTACGACGGCGACGGGCGTCCGGACGTTTTTCTTGTCGACGCCGATGGCAAAGGCAATTCGGCGCTGTACAAAAATGAAGGCAATGGAAGATTTGCGAATGTAACGAAAGAGGCGAAGCTCGATATTCACGGCGAGGGTATGGGATGCGCGGTCGGCGACTATGACAATGATGGGAAGCTTGATCTCGCGGTAACCATGAATGGGCGCGTATTGCTGTTCCACAACGAAGGGAAGGGGGTTTTTAAGGACGTCACCGAGGAAGCGGGAATTGAAATGGACGGTCTGGCTACGGGAGTGACGTTTATTGATTACGACCACGATGGCGACTTGGATTTGTACGTCACGCGCTTCAGCGATTTTCCCTTGACTGACCTGGCCGAGCCGTTTTCGTTTCCCATGGATAGTACAGGCCCCGGAAATGTTTTGTGGCGGAATAATGGAAATGGGACGTTCACAGACTGGACGGCCCAAACGGGACTGGCTGGAAGTGGACCGTCTATTGGCGCGATCGGGAGCGATTTAAACAACGATCGGGCCATCGATTTTGTGGTTACCGGGTGGCAGAAGGCGCCGGTGGCTTTCATGAATCCGCGAGAAGGAAGGTTTCAAGCAACGACTCCGTGGAGCAGCGATATGCCGGCTCCGGCAGCGGGCGTGGCCGCCTTTGATTTCGACAAAGATGGCTGGATGGACCTGGCCTTCACGCACTGGGGAACTCCCGGACTAAGTTTGTGGCGCAACGTTCCGGGAAAACCGTTTGAGCGAGTAGCATTGCCGGACTTGGAATGGATGCGTGGCTGGGGCGTGGCTGCTTTGGATTACGACGACGACGGATGGATCGATCTTGTAGCGGTGGGAGACAATTTTTCCGGAGAAGGCCGGTTAGTTCTGCTGCGCAATGAAGGCGCCAAAGGATTTCGCGACGTCACGGCGCTGACCGGATTGGACAAAATCGTGTTGCACAATCCGCGCGGAGTGATTGCATTCGATGCCGACGGCGACGGTTCTGTAGATTTGCTGATCACACAGAATCATTTGCCGCCGCTGCTTTTAAAGAATGAAGGAGGCAATCGATACAACTGGTTGCGGCTGCAATTCAAAGGCACGAATGACAACAAGACTGGAATTGGCACGAAGGTTGAGATGAGCGCGGGCGCGCTGCAGCAGAAGTGGGAAATCAGCGGCGCTTCCGGTTACTTGGGGCAAGGTCCAACGGAAATTGTGGCAGGGCTTGGGCCTGAGCGCGGCGCGGACGTGGTCCGACTACTGTGGCCCACCGGGGTGGTGCAGGATGAAATGGAAATTCCGGCTCATAAGACGGAAACGCTCACGGAGATCGACCGGCGCGGCAGTTCTTGCCCAATCGTATTTGCGTGGAACGGCCAAAAGTTTGAATTTCTTGCGGACATGATTGGGCCTGGAATCGTGGGGCATTGGATCGCTCCGAATCAGCGGAATACGCCGGACCCGGAGGAATATCTGAAGGTGGCGGGATCACGGGTGCAGGCGGAAAATGGAATCATTAAATTTCGCATGCTGGAGCCAATGGAAGAGTTGGACTATCTGGATCAGGCGCGCCTGATTGCTGTGGATCATCCTTCGGATGTGGAGGTTTATCCCAACGAACGTTTTATGACGAATCCGCCGTTCCCAAAATTCAAAGTGATTGCGAGTTTCGAAGCGCATCCGCCGCTGGGCGCCTGGGATGATCGCGGACACAACCTGTTGCCGCTGCTGATCGAGAGAGACCAAAAATATGTGACGGACTTTCCGGATGCGCCATACGCAGGCTTCGCCGCAATGCATACCATCGAGCTGGACATCGGTCCGTGGGATCCGACGCGTCCTCTGCGCCTTTTGATGGACGGCTTCACCGATTATTTCAGCGCTAGCTCGATGTATGCGGCGTGGCAGGCGGGAATCCAGCCGGTGCCGCCTTACGTCGAAATGCTGGATGACTCAGCGAAGTGGGTGCGGGTCGTGGACGACATGGGATTTCCGGCGGGGCTCTCGCGAACAATGGTCGCGGACCTGACCGGGAAGCTTCCGCCCGGCACGCGGTTCATCCGTATCACGACAAACTTGAAAATTTATTGGGATCTCATCCTGGTAGATAATTCCGCTACAGATACGCCGTTCAGAACGACAGAAGTGCCTTTAGCCAAAGCTCAATTGCAATTTCGAGGTTATCCACGAGTGGTGGAAGGAAATCCGCGCAACGATTTGAGCTACGTTTATGGGGACGTAAGCGCGACGGGGCCGTATTCGCGGCAGATCGGAAATTACACGAGATATGGCGACGTAACAGATTTGCTGCGCGCACCGGATGACGAATACGTGATCTTTGGCTCTGGAGACGAAGTGGCGGTAGATTTCGACTCGACACATTTGCCGGAGTTGCCAGACGGCTGGAATCGCGATTATTTCTTTTATGCCAACGGATTCGCGAAGGACATGGATTTCTACGCGGCGCATGGCGACACAGTTTCGCCGCTGCCTTTTCACACGCTTCTACCCTATCCCTATCCGAAAGGCCTCGGCTATCCGGAGGACGAGCGGCACTTAAGATATATGCTGGAGTACAACACGCGCGGAGTTGCAGGCCCAGCGGGGGATTCCTTCCGCTTCGATTATAGCGAGCAGGAAAAATAGCAAAATCTCAGATCAATTAGCGAAGTTGTGCTGCGTTCTGCAAGCGCCGCTTTTTCGGCCTCAGGCCCCGCCGCCGACTGACCCCCTAAAACTGGAAGCGGACGCCGAATTGAGCGGCGAAGGCAGTTGCGCCGGGAGCCAGCTCATTCACCGTACGGTAGGCTTGGCCGTTTGGTTGAACTACGCCAGGCTTTGGGATCGCCGTCAGTGCGGGGCAGACGATGTTTGCGTATAGAGCTGCATTTACGGGTGTACACGCAGCGTTACTCGTTGGACCGACAAAGCCGTATACGTCAGGATCGGAGTACAGATTGCTGGAGTTGGTAATGTTGAACAGATCGGCGGAGAAGCGGAGGACATAGCGCTCCTTGAAGTTGAGGTCTTTGGCGATCCGCATATCCCAATTGTAGAAAGCCGGCTGGCGTCCGGGATATTCAGGCAGCAAGAACGGCTTTCCGCCGCCGATCTGCACTGTCGGGCGATCGTTGTTTGCGAATTGATTGATTACAGTGTCACCGTTGATATCCAAATCCGAGTAGGCTGGATAAGCCAAGCCGCTGTGAAGGATGAAATTGGTGCTCCAGGTGAAGCCCAAGGGGAGATCGATGACCGCGCCACCTTTGAACTGGTGGGTGATATCGAGACCATCGCGTCCGTAGTCCAAATTCAGATTGAACGGATCTTGCGGTCCGAAGAACGTCTCGGTGTCACGCTCGCTGGAGGCGTTCGAATAGTTGCGCGACCAAGTGTAATTAGCAAAAAACTGATAGCGATGGGCGAAGCGTTTATTCACACTTAATACAAATTCATTGTAGTTCCCGTGGCCAAAACTGCCCAATTCGCTGGAGCTAAACAGCGTGGGATCGAGCGGAGTTGCTACTTGAGTTATGGGATCGCCCGGTGCTAGCTGGGTTGCAGTACCAGCGATGAGGGTGCGGCCGAACTGGTCTTTACCGGCTGGAATAAAGTTTCGGAACCATTGAGTAGTGCTAAAACCGCCAGTGCGCAAATCTGCGGAGTGAACGAATGCATAGTTAGCGGACACAGTCCAATTATTTGTGAATGAATGCTCAACCCCGACGGTAAGGTTCGAAACCCGCGGGTTCCGGAAGGCTGGATCCACGTAGCTGATCGCCGGGCACCCCGCAACACTTGAGCAAAGGTCGCTCGCTCCGATGGGAAGACTCGATGGCAAGAGATAGGGGAAATCGAAAACCATAGGGTTGGCAGTGGAAGGGCCACAGAATGTGGCGAACGACGAGGGACAGAAAATCGTTGTTTGCTTGGAGGTTCCAATTGTCGGAAAGAAAATGAGCGGTGTTTGGGCGTAATACAGCCCCCACGCAGCACGAACGACGGTTGGATGCTCGGTGGTGCCAACATTCCAAGCTAAACCAACACGAGGCCCCCATTGGTTAAAGTCGTCGGGCACTCTCTGAGGCGGCGACGCTTGTTTACTGGAGCTACCTTCGCCGATCCACACCGTGTTTCCGGGAATCGCAGACTGGGGTTGAGGATTCCATGTACCGTCCCAGCGGAGACCATAAGTCAGGGTAATGCGTGAGGTGATCTGCCATTTATCCTGCCAATAAAGACCGGTGCCCGTCTGATAGTTGTTGTATAGGGTGTTGGCTTTGAAAAGTTCGGCAATCTGCTGCTGTTGGGTCGTTCCGGTTTTCCCGTTCAAAGCAAGTCCCTGCTCAAAGAAGAACGGATTTGAAGTTGTGGGTACCGTGCCAGTGTAGCCTGCGCACCAAGGATTAGTGCTAACTGGCCCGGGCTCGAAATCGCAAAGCGTGTTGAATTCATATTCCCCGCTGCTCCAACCGGCAAAAGTGTCTTTGCGGTCGCTGAAGGTATCCACATCCCCGCCGAACTTCATATCGTGCTTACCGAAAGAATAGGAAAAATTGTCTGCCGCCTGCAACTTCCCAGCATCGTTGTTGCTTGGAAGATAAAAACGCTGTCCAAATGACATGCCCGTTTGATTGATGAGGATCTGCGGAGCGCCATTGTCGATTGCGTGGCGCTTGCGGGTCTCGCCACTTACTTCCACACGAATCTCGTTCACTTTGCGTCCAAGTACGGAGGTGAGCGCGAACACACCGCCGATGCCCTGGTTCACGAAATTTTCGGCAGTGCCGATCGAATACGGAGTTTCGGTCTGGCCCTGGCCGCCGGTGAAGCCGCTGGTATGGTTGCGACTTCCGAGACCGCGGATGCTGAAGTGGTTTGCGGGGCTGAATTGATAGTCGTAGTGCCCAAGCAAGGTAAAGAAATTCTGATATTGATTGTGCGCCCCGTTGAGGGCTCCGATAGTCGGCACCCCGTAGCACGCGGGAAGCAGAGCTTCTCCCACAGCGCTGCTCAAACAGGCCGGCGGCAGGATGTTACTGGTCCCCGCTGTTGGTGGCCCGATGATCGGACCCGCTGAAGCCAAAAACTGTTGGCAGCCCGGGACGGCGTTCGTACAGAATACAGTGGTAAGCGGCCCGTTTTCGCGCTGAATATCGGTGGAGAGGAACAGAAACTGGCGATCTTTGTGAATCGGGAAGCCCACGGACCCGCCGAACTGGTTCTGGTTGTCAATGTTGGAAGGTTCGCCCAGAGCGTCATTCGCTGTCAGGCTGCCGCCACGATAATATTCGTGAGCTTCGCCGTGAAGTTGGTTGGTGCCGGATTTGGTAACCACGTTTAGTAGGCCGCCTGTCGCGCGTCCGAATTCGGGCGCGAAGCCGTTGGTGACAACTTGAAATTCCTGCACCGCTTCCAGCGGCACGGTGAGGTTCTTGGTTTCAAGGGAGCCGAAATTCTCGCCGAAATAGTTGTTGGTAGCGTCGGCACCGTCAATTACGAGGCCGCTGTAATCGCTCTGTTGACCGCCAAGCCGGATACCGCCGCGCAATCCTGGAACAACCTGAGCCGAAGGGGATAGGAGCGCCATGTCGCGATAATCGCGACCGGGGAACGGCAGGTTTTCGACGCTGACGGAATTGAGCAACTGAGTGATGCCGGTGGTGCTGGTATCAACAACCTCGCCGCTGCTGGCGGTTACCTCAACCGTCTGTGACTGCGTTTTCAGGGGCATGGTGATATCGAGCTGCAAGGAAGCGCCGACGTTCACGACGATTTGCTTCACGGTGGTGACGGCAAAGCCATCGGCTATAGCCGTGATGGCGTACTCGCCGGGCGCAACGTTGTCGAAGACATATGTGCCATCGGGCTCGACCTGGAGTTCGCGGCGAATGCCGGTGGAAGGATTCGTCAGCGTCAATTTCGCAGTGGCGACGGACGCGTGAGACGTGTCAAGGACCGTTCCACGGATTGCGCCGTACTGAGTGTTTTGCGCGAGCGCAGCTCCAGATAGGAGCAAGGTGCACGTCAGCATCGCAGCCAGGAACGCGGCTTTCCAGGTTTTCATGGCGACTCTCCCGATGCGAGAAAAAGGCTTTCAATAGGAAAACAGGTTGTTAACAAACTGCAATCTGCGTTGTGGATAGCAAATCTCGTGACACACTGGAAAGACAATTCTTCTTATCTAACAGATCGAAAATACATTCCAATCTTTAGAAATTTACTTTTGGAACACGCGCCCCGGTCCAAGATGGGCCGTAGGCTAGCTAACGTACTCAGTGGAGTCAACAAGAAAACTGGGATAGCGTGCGGAGTTTTCGACAGTACCGCACGCAGAATGAGAACATTCAATGAAATTGCGCGGGCGCGTGTGCCCGTGAAGGGCATTTGTTAGAATCTGTGGCGAAATGAAACGAAAGCACTACGTCGGACGATTGGGATTGCTCGGCGCAGGCATTCTGCTTTTAGTAACTTGGGATTTAGTGGCGCAGCCAATTGCGCAACAGACGCAAACGGAAATACTTCGCCGGCGTTCCGAAGTGGCTAATCCGTTTCACGTGCAATTCGAAGATGTTACCCGCGAGGCAGGGATACATTTCCATCACGAGCGCGCCGCGTCACCCGAAAAACTGTACTTGGAGACGATGGGTGCAGGCGTCGCATGGATCGATTACAAGCAAGACGGCTATTTGGGCGCATTCTTTGTAAACAGCGGTTACACGCCTTTTTTCCACCCGAAGGATCCGCCGCAGCCAGCGCTGTATCGCAATAATCATGATGGCACGTTCACGGACGTGACAACCGCGAGCAAAATTCACACGGATGGAACGTTTTTCTTTGGCGTGGCGGTGGGCGACTATGACAACGACGGCTATCCGGACATCTACATGACCGGCTACCGCCATTCTGTGCTGTTGCACAACAATGGCGACGGCACTTTTACGGATGTGACTGCCAAAGCCGGTGTCGGTAACGACGGAAACTGGGGAACGGCAGCCGGCTGGTTTGATTACGATCATGACGGCAAGCTGGATCTGCTGGTGACGAATTACGTTCAATATGACGAAGATCATCCGGTTGCCTGCGGCGAAAACAAGCCGGGTTATCGCGCTTATTGCCATCCCGACAGTTTCCATGGGACCTCGATGCGCCTGTATCACAACAACGGAGACGGCACGTTCACGGATATGACGGCCAAGGCGGGGCTGGTGAACACGGATGGAAAGAGTCTGGCGGTAGTGCTCGCGGATCTGAATGGAGACGGCTGGCCTGACATTTTTATTGCGAACGACACGGAGCGAAATTTTTTGTACTTGAACAATGGGAACGGCACGTTCCGTGATGCATCTTATAAATCCGGCGCGGGATTCAGCGAGGATGGACGGCCGGAGGCGGGGATGAGCGCGGATGCCGCGGATGTGATGAACAACGGATTGCTATACCTTTTCGTCAGCCATTTGGATTTCGAGCTGAACAGGCTATATCGCAACAATGGCGATGGCACGTTTACGGATTACACGATTGCCTCCGCGTTGGGACAAACAAATATCCTGAATAGCGCATTTGGCGCACGCATGTTTGATTTTGATAATGACGGCTGGCGCGATCTGCTGGTAGTGAACGGACATATTTTGGACAACATTCCGCTGTATCATCCCGAAGTGACTTACGAAGAAGAGAAGAAGCTTTACCGCAACATGGGGAACGGCGTTTTTATGGACGCAACCAGAACGCAGAATGCGGGTTTTCGTGCGCCGCGCGTGGGACGCGGGCTCGCCGTCGGCGATTACAACAATGATGGCTGGCAGGATTTTCTGGTCAGCAATAACGGAGAAGACGCGCAGCTATTTCGCAATAATGGCGCCAATGAGCCGGCTGCGGCGGGAAATCATTGGATTGCTGTGCGGCTAATCGGGACTAGAAGTAATCGCGACGGGAACGGCGCGGCGCTGAAACTCGTTGCCGGAGATTTGACGAGCTACGATCAGGTGAAAGGCGGAATGAGTTATTGTTCGGCGCAAGATCCTCGAATATTCTTTGGACTCGGCAAACACGATAAAGTGGACATGCTGGAAATTAAGTGGCCGAGCGGCATCGTCGATAGGTTCCAGAACCTGCCGGTTGACGATTTCTTGATCGTGGAAGAAGGAAATCGCGAGGCAAAAGCGGTACGGTTCAAGCAACACCACAAGTAACTTCATGCACGTTCGCGTGTAGAACATGCAAGGCGTACGCGAATCCTTACAAGTACGGATCCTTTTCAACACTAGTGGATCTACCCGTCGCTCTAAGACATTCCCGTGGCCACCAAATCTTGGCCGCGCATTTCCAGGTGAACTCGCGGCAATGGTTTCGGTGGCGGGCCATCGAGTACCGAACCATCGATAGCGGAGAAAACTCCGCCGTGGCAAGGGCACGCGAATACGTTCTGCTCTGGCCGGTAGAACGTGGGACACGCAGCGTGCGTGCACAGGCGGCTGAACGCGAGAAACGTTCCTTCCGAAGGATGCAGCAGGAAGCAGGGATGCTCATCATTGGGGTAGGAAATGATCTTCACACCGCCCACCGGTATGTCGTCTATGTGAGCCACCACTTTGACCGGGTAGGAATTCTTCCGAGCGCGAATAAAAAACACGAGTCCCCCGAAAGCGGCGGCGATGCCAGCGGCAGTCAAGTATTTTGCGAACTTTCGGCGGGGTATTTGAACGTTGTTCGGATTTGCGATGAGACTTCTCCTGGAATTCGACCACGATTAGTTCTGCTTACAAGTTTGCAGGTTCTGTTCTAACACCGTTGCGTAGCGCGACGACCTCGGCCTTCAGTTTAGCTACTTCCTCCGTAAGCAGGCGTGCGACTACCCGCTCGTAGCCTGCAGCGGCGCGCGCGGCGAGCTTTTCCAACATCTCACGCTCGTCGGCGTCGATGTCGTTTCCGGATTCGTGCGGCCCAAGCAGAAGCACGGCGGTGGATTCCGGGATTCCGCTGCGCAGCGGCACGGAAAGGCAAGGCGCCTCCATTCCGGTCGGCAATTCAAGCGCTTCCGAATCCTCCTGGTTCAGACGAACCGGCTCACCAAGCTCCAAACTGCGCAACGCGATTGCGTCAGACTCCGGACGCAATTCTTCCTTTGTGCAAGCGCCCCACCCTTTGGCATCTTTCGATCGCCGGAATATCTTTCCTTGGCACCGAAACACCGCGCAGGATGACAAGCAAAGCGCCCGCGACGTGCTTTCCACCAGTAGACGGTCGATGTCTTCAAGACATTCGGCGTGTGCGATTTCTTCGCTGGTGGCCTCCAACTGACGCTGCGCGGAATGGAACTGGCGATTGAATACGCGATCGACCAGCTCGACCACGATTTCGTGCAAGCGCTGCATCAGGAGCAGAAAAACAGGGGCCAGCACCAGCGGCCAGACCCATGCAGGCAGGCGGAAACCTTCCTCGACGTTCGTCAACTTCTCGTGGAGTTGAAAAATTGGCACGCCAAGGGCCAAGCTCAACACCACCAATATCGTTCCGTGACGAAGAGGAATCCACACCCGCACGACACGGCGCTGCCATACAGCTTGTGACGCGAAATAGGCGAGCACTCCATTGGGAAGATATAGAAGCCCGATGAAAGCTTGGGAGGGCGAGAAACCCCATAGATGGCGAAACAAGTCGGCCGACTGGCAAAGTTCGGCAAAGATGTAAGCTGGGAGACCGATAGCGCATCCCCAAATCACCCAGCGCATACGCTTCTCTTCGAGCGGAGGAAGGCTGCGGCGACGTTCCAGCAGAATCAGCAGAACGAGCGCGTCAACGGCAAGGCCTGACAGGAAGGTAATCTCTGTGATGCGCTCGGTTGGGTGCCCGAACATGTTTCGAAAGCCCAGGAGAGTAAGCGCAGTGATTGTGATCGCAAGTAGCGGCACCGCCCATTGTGCTTTTTGCCAGCGCGGCTCGGTTCGGTCATTGGGGAATCGCAGCGCGAATATCAAGAGACCGGCGAAAGCGGCGCCTTGAGCCAAGGCTTCCGCCAACTCCTGAGCGAATACGGCGAGCGGCCAGCGTTGCACTAGCGCGTAATAAGTGAACGACTGACCTGGATTTATCCATATCACGTAGAGGAACAACCCCCAGGTCATCCAGCTCGGGCGAGTCCAAACTAGCCAGAATGCGATGACGATCACAACGATGCCGACTACGGTGTCCGCAAGGAGCACCGCTCGCTCAGCCGGGTTCAATGGAGCCGGGACGGACTCAAGATTGATAGATTTGTCCGGACCGCCGAACTGCGGCTTGATTGCGAGATTAATCCGGCGGTACGGAAGTGCGAATTGCATGCCGCCCAACCCGCCGAGAACTGCGACCAAGCTGGCGCATTGTGGAGTATTGATAGGAATACAGCGCATCGCCTTCAGGTCTATGCGGTCACCTGGAACGATACCGGCAGAAACTGCCGGCGATTCTGCCGACGACGGAAAAGGTGCGACGACATCTGTAATGTTTCCGTCATTGTCCACGGAGAGGCCGAATGAGCCGAGCGAATCGATCACTCGTTGCAAGCCCGGGGCAATCATCGCGAGCGCCCAGACCGTCAGCAGGATCAGAAAAAGCCGGCCTACGCTGAGACGACTGGCGCGGTATATTTCCGTTGAGCTGTTTCGCGAACCCACGGCACCTCAGATGGGTCGAGATTCTCTATGAGAGGCCGCTAGATTACGAAACTCTGAGGCTTATGAACAGTTTTTTGCTTCGGAGATCGGTGCTCGAACCTTATTGCTCGGCGAGATGGCCGAGCTGAAGTCGCGTTTGCAACATGCGCAGGATGGTGTCGCGGGCGATCATGCCGACGATATTGCCTTCGGAAATCACGGGCATCTGGTTGATGTCCTGGCTTTGCATGCGCTGCAAGACGCCGAGAGCAGGCTCAGTTGGCGAAGCAGAATGGATGCGATCGAGTGGCAGCATTACAGCTTGGATCGAGGTGTTGGACCATTCCTCCCGGGGAACCAGGCGCGCCGCGTGTAACGTGATCAGACCCACGGGCCGGACTGGACCGGACACGATGTGAACGCGGCGTCCGGTGCGCAGCACTTCGTGCACGTATTCTTCGATGGACATATCGCGCGTAACGGTGGGGATGTCATGAGTCATCAGGTCCTCCGCCCGAACATCCGTAAGGGTGTTGCGCATGGCCACCTGCATAAAGCTCTCCTGCGCCGCGCTCAGCAGGAACCATCCGATAAATGCGGTCCACAGACCCCCAACCCAATTACCATTCAACGCTTGCCACACACCGAAAATGATCATCATGTAAGCGAAAATCTTTCCTGCGGTGGATGCGATTTTTGTCGCGCGCGTGAAATTGCCGGTAATTCCCCAGGCAATTCCGCGAAGGATGCGGCCACCGTCGAGCGGGAATCCCGGAACAAGGTTGAAGACGGCCAGAACGATATTGATTTCCCACAGCCAGACAGCGGCGGCATGAACCATATCGTTCCCGTGAAAATAACGCGCGACCAGCCAGAAACAGCCGGCGAGGAATACGCTGGAAAGCGGGCCGGCGATGGCAATGTTGAACTCCTGCTTGGCGTTATCGGGTTCTCGAGAGATTCGCGCTAGGCCGCCGAAAACAAAGAGCGTGATGGACGCGACCGGAATGCGGTAGTGCTTCGCTACCGCGCTATGGCTTAGCTCGTGAAAAATTACCGAAGCGAAGAAAAAAATGCTGGTGATGATGCCGAGCGCCCAATGCTGAGCGGGAGACCAATCTGCATGCTGCGATGTGAATTGAGTGCGGAGGGAAAGCGTAATCAGAAAAAAAATGATGAACCAACTTGCGTGCAGATAGATCGGGATTCCGAAAACACTTCCCAGGCGTATTCCGGTGGGAGGCGCGGAATCCTGAGCCGTAACCGGCGGCGGCCCAGAGGCCGACCCGAGGTGGGAACCGGAGGTGGAGGCGGGTTCGTGCGAGTGTTCCATCAACGCGATTTTAACAGGCCTGCGCCCGCATTGCACTTTTACAGCGGCTTGGCAGTGGGCCCCGACTCAGAGGCTCGTTTTCCAGCTGTGTTAACATCAGGATGAAAGTGCAATTCAAAAATCTAAAAAGATAAATAAAAATGACTATTGACCGCAGAAATTTCCTTAAGACGATGGCTACGGCTGGCGCCATCATGGCGCTGCCGTCCCTTGCTGATGCTGCACTCGCGCCAGGTTCATTCGATTTCGTGTTTTTCACGGACACACACATTCAACCTGAACTCGACGCGGCGAACGGCTGTGACATGTGCTTCAAAAAAATTGCGGGGTTAAAGCCGGAGTTCGCCATGATGGGCGGAGATCACGTATTCGATGCCTTCGGTGTAAATAATGTGCGCGCAGGAATGGTGTACGACCTCTATCAGCGAACCGAACAGTCGTTAGGCATGCCGTTGCACAACGCGATCGGCAACCATGATGTTTTTGGCGTTCTGACGAAAAGCGGCGTAGCGCCTACCGATCCCGCGTACGGCAAGAAGATGTATCAGGACCGCATGGGTCGAACCTACTATTCGTTTGACTACAAGGGCTACCATTTCGTAATGCTGGACTCGATTCAGCCGACGGAAGATCGTCTATGGGAAGCTCGAGTAGATGAAGACCAACTTCGCTGGCTCCGCGATGATTTGAAAGCTCTGCCGCATGGCATGCCGGTTATTGCAGTTGTTCACTGTCCGTTGGTGACGGCGTTTGCCACCTACGCTTTCACCCAGATCGTTGGCGCGGATCGTAAGTACAACACCATGACGGTTGCCAACGCACGTGACGTGCTGCAAATTTTCGAGAATGCGAACGTTGTAGCGGTCTTGCAGGGGCATACTCACGTCAACGAGGCGGTGGACTACAAGAACACGCAGTACATCACCAGTGGAGCTGTCTGCGGAAACTGGTGGCACGGGCCGCGCATGGGTACGCCGGAAGGGTTTACAGTGGTGAGTTTGCGCCACGGAAAAATCAGCTGGCGTTACGAGACCTACGGATTCCACAGCGTCGATCCTCGCAATAAGCCCTAGCAATGAGGCCGTATCAATTCAGCGTATTGCGGTTGGTTTTCCACGGCGTGTTCCAGACAACACGAATATAGTCCCATCACTCGCCCTTAATTCCACTGTTTTGAATAGCAAAACCGATGGCTACCCCGATGCATTTACCACTGCGCCCTCAAAGGAGGCAGCAATGGTGAACATGATCGGTTTTGGGGAAGTGTTAGGTGCAATTTTTCTATCTTTTGCGGTGGCGCTGACGCTTCAGTGGGTTGGGTTGGTTGCGTTGATGCGCCTGATGCCGGCGAAAAAGGCTGACGTGCAACGAGCAGAGCTGGGGAGTTCGAGCGCGCGAAGAAAAGGTAGAGAACTGACGCTGATTACCCGGGAGCGCAAAAGCGCGGCCTGAATACCGGAAGGTTGCCGGTTTTGGCTTCGCAGCTCTGTCAAGTGCTTCGAGAATTCGGCAGAGGATAGTTCACGGTTGAGCGGTAGGGAATTCGAGAGGCAAAGGAGGCACCATGCTGTTTCTTAGATTCTTTCTTTTTGTAATAAGCTCGGTTTTCGTTCTCGCGGCCGTTATATTGGTGACTTACGACATTTTTCTCATCTTCCAGGTTGGCCGGTGGCTCAAACCAAAAGAATCGCCTGCAGGTAAGCTTGAAGAGGAGCATACCGCGGGCGCCCCAGATTCGCCACAGGCGGTTATTGCGCCCGCGGCTGTCAATGCGCAGCTGCGGATTGAGCGGTCAAAGCGCGCGGTTCGATGGGCTGCGGCTGCCAAGCTTGTGGTTGCAGCAGCTCTGTGCGCTCTGGCTGCGTCGAGCATCCTGGTGGTGCCAGACGGCAACGCGGCGGTTCGCATCAGCCAGATATCCGGTGTACGGCCTGGAACGCTTTACGCCGGGACCCATTTGATTACGCCGCTCATCGAACGTGCGCAACTTTACGATGTGCGCGATAAAGTTTTCTCCACATCTGCCGCTGAGGGCACCCGTGAAAAGCTGGAGGTTTTGAATGTGGAAACGCGCGAAGGGCTGGAGGTGGGTTTGGCAGTCACAGTCCGCTATCGAATCGACCCGCGGCGGCTCGATTACGTGCAGGCGAACCTGCCACAGCCGATCGATCAGGAAATTGTGGCTCCGGTAGTTACCAGTGTCTTTCGCGAGGTGGCGCCGAATTATGTGGTGCGCGATATCTTCGCCATCAAGCGCGAGGAATTCCGGCAACACGCGACGGAAATCATTACTGCGCGACTAAGTAGCGACGCCATTGTGGTGAAAGAAGTGTTGCTGCGCAAAGTTCAGCTCCCCGAAGAATATGCGCAAGGCCTGCAAGGCTTGCTGTTGAAGGAGCAAGAGGACGACCGCGTAACCGTGGATCAGAGCATCGAGCAAAAGAAAGTGAAGATCGCGGAATCCCAAGCCGAGGCGCAGAAAGTTCGTCAGATCAAGCATGCCGAAGCGGATGCACAAACGCGGGTGCTGATGGCCAAAGCTGAATCCGACTCCATGCAGTACACGTTACCGCTGAAACAGAAGCTGATCGAACAGTCGCGGCTGGAAGCGGAAGCTCGCAAGCAGACCACGATTCAAGATGCGGAGGCTCAAGCGCAGGCAAAAGTGATCAACAGTAAAGCCGACGATGAAAGCAACAAGTTGAGATCGGAAACGCAGAACGTACTGGTAGTGAAGAATGCCGAAGCAGCCGCGCAAGCCAAAGTAATCGATGGGAAAGCCGAGCTCGAACGGCGCAATTTGATGGCTGACGCCGAAGCCCACAATATACGAGCGACGGCCCAGGCGGAGGCCGAGGAGTTACAGCTAGAAGCGGCTGCATTAAAGACGAATCCTCTGCTGGTGCAGTACACCGTGGCTCAGCGACTCTCCGACAAAGTTCAAATCATGATGGTGCCGAATGACGGGAAATTTTTCTTCACGAATGACGTGCTGAAATCCGCTTCTGCGGCGTTCGACCCGCTGGTTAAGGGCAAGTGACTAAGCATTGGGGTTGCAATGGCTGACAAGTTTTGAACGGTGACTTCGCGACGCAGGATGCTTTTCGGAGGTGTGCTATGATTACAATTCAACGCTTTGTGCAATTGGCACAAGCCGATGCGGCTCCTTCCGCGACTCTCTCTTCGATGCGCATTCATCCTTTCATTGCTTCTGGCTTTTGCGGCCGCATCCTCCGAAGGACAAGCGGCGGCGCCGCTCCCGTCTGATTGGACGAACGCATTGGGTTCACTCGCAGACAAAATTGCAGCGGTTACCAAACGTGGCGAGGGGCTATCGGTAGAAGTGAAGAACATTTCCTCGCTGAGTGCCGCGGATGTTGACGGTCTTCGTCAACTACTTGTGACGGATCTGTCGCGTCGGAATCGACGAGTGGTGGCGGAATCGTCTGCGGACGCAGCGCTGCAAGTTACATTTTCGGAATCGGCGGACGGCTACGTGTGGATTGCGCAAATCCTTGGCGGGGACAAAGAGAATGTGGTGATGGTCAGCATCGCGGCGCCAAACCACAAAGCGAACACGAAGGAAGCTCCCTTAACTTTGCATCGGAAGTCAATCTGGGAACAGGACACGAAAATTCTGGATTTTGGAATACTTCGGGACAGCACGGCCGGCGGACCTTCGATGCTAATTGTCCTCGACACCGACAAGCTTTCTTTTTACAGCTCAGAAGACAAGGACTGGAAATTAGCACGCACGGTTAATCTTCAGCATGGGCGTCCAGCGCAACGCGATGTGCGCGGACGGCTCGATTTGCAGGCAAACAAAGCGGAATTGCCAGACGGCGAGTGCACCGGAGATTTCCAGCATCCAGAAACTGTCACGTGCGCAAGCATAACAATGACTGCGGATACTGAAACTCCTAAGCAGACGATCGCGATACAAGGGCTGAGCATAGAGGACTACGCTGTTTTGGCGGGTACCTGCGGCGACGATTCTCTGACGCTGGCTAGTGGAACGGGGGATTGGACGGAACCAGATTTCATTCAGGCGTACGATGGAAGAAATCTTTCACCGGCAAGTCAGCAAATCCAGGTTCCTGGGCCAGTCCTTGAATTGCGCCGAGATGACGACGGCAAATCGGCGCGAGTTGTTTCACGAAATCTCAAAACGGGAGTTTATGAAGCTTCGATTGTGTCTGTGTCTTGCGGTGATTAGTGTGGTGCTGGCGGGCGCTGCGCCCTTGCGGCCGGCGCGGCGACCACGGTATGGCGGCACGTTACGCGTCGAGATTGGAGCGACGGTCCAGTCGCTCGATCCAGCGGTGGCGGCTGCGAATCCGGAGGAAGCGGAGGCGAAAGCAGAGCTGGTCTTCCTGGGGAGCGGGAACGCAGGCCGTATTTGCGGCCAATCAAGATTATCGTGCGGGCAGACCATTTGTGGATTTCGTCGAAATTCAGATGGGACGACCGGCGCATGATCGCGTGGTGGACCTCGAACTCAACAAAACGGACTTGGCGCGGATTCCCGCGCAGCAAGCGCGCCAAGCGGCGGATCGCGGTGTGCGTGTTAGCGCATCGCAACCGAACGAATTGTTAGCCTTGGTTTTTCTCAGGGGACATTCGGGAATAGAAAGTGCGCGCGTACGAGAAGCGATTGCGCGGTGCATCGATCGTACAGCAATTGTAAATTTTATTTTGCAGAAGGAAGGTGAGCCAGCCGGCGGATTGCTGCCGCAGTGGTCCAGCGGCACAGCTTTTCTTTTTCGCACCGAGACAGATACGCGCACCGCTAAAGAAATCTGGTCACAAATCTCGCCATCACCGAAGTTAGTGTTGGGATATGATTCGGCTGATACGCTGGAACAGAGCGTGGCAGAGCGAATCGTGGTGAATGCGAAAGAGGCCGGTATTTCGTTAGTGTCACGAGCGATGACCGCTTCCGGAAAGGGAAATCAATACGGCGAAAGCCCAAAACCGGTGGAAAGTCGATCTGGCCAGTTTGAGGGCCCAACGCGCGGCACCGCGGTACTTTTTGATGCGCGGCTCGTTCGCCTGCGGATGCCCTCGCCGCTTCCGCGCATTTCGCTCAGTGCTTTCATTGATAGGCTGGGGCCGATCGCGGGAATCGTTGACAGTCCGGTTCCCCAGAGCGCTTCGCCCGAGGACGTTTACTATTGTGAGCGCGGCATCATGAATAGTGGTCTCGTCGTGCCGATTGTTTGGATGCCGCAGGTATATGGGCTCAGCGCTCGTGTACGAGATTGGAAGCAGCCGGCTGCAGGAGAAACATGGCCGCTCGCGGATGTATGGCTTGATTCGGCTGACTCGCATTAATTGTGGCCGCTCGTAGATTGGGCCGCGCAGAAGAGGAACTGTGACGTTTCGCTCGAAACTTTTTGTCAATTTTATGTTGGCGCTACTTTTGTCTGTCGGTTTGGTGACCGCGGGCGTGACAGTGGCGACCCGGCGTGCGTTCGACGAGCTTAATCGCCAACACACTGATGCGTTGGTAGAACAGTTTCAGCGAGAGTTCGAGAGGCGCGGGCATGATGTTCTAAATCGCGTGCAAGGAATCGCGGAAGCGGAACCTACCGTCCGGATGGCTATAGACCTGAGCCGTCCCAATGCCGATATTTCCGTGTATGTGAATGACGCGCACGGTGTAGCGCAGTCACACCAGCTCGATTTCCTCGATTTCGTGGGAACCGAAGGATCGATCATTTCGTCCGCGGAGTGGTCGGCGCGCTTTGGTTACAAAATGGAGTGGGTCACTCAGAAAGAGGACTGGGCGACACGCGGATCGTTTCTGATGAAGCTTGACACGCAGGATGGCCCGGCAGTCGCGCTGATGGCCGTGGCTGCGGTTCGCGTAGGGGACAAAGATTTGTATGTCGTAGGCGGCGAGCGTTTGGGCAAGGAATTTCTGGCTTCGCTGGTTCTCCCCGAGAACATGCGCGCGTTGCTTTATCTAAATCTTGATTCTCCATTTCAGCCCGCGAATTTAATCGATAGCGCCGGGCCGGCAGTCGAGGCGGAGCGTTTTGAGCCCATTATTCAATTAGAGCGAACCCACCCAGGGCCATTGACCGAGAAGATTAATTGGACGTTTGACGCCGCAAGCGCGGAAATTTTTCACGCGATTCCCAAACTCGGGCGCCAGAACGAATTGCTCGCAGTGCTGTTGATTGGTAATTCGCAGCGAACCGTAGTGACACTTCAACGCCATATCTTGTGGCTGGCAATTGGTGTGGCGGTCATCGGCATTCTCTTTGGATTGTTTTTGAGCTGGTGGGCGGCGGCCCGGGTTACGCTTCCGGTGCGGAGGCTTGCCGCCGGCGCGCGCGAGGTTTCCGACGGAAATTGGAACACGCGCGTCGCCGTGCGAGGCAACGATGAAATCGGCCAGCTTGCTCAGTCGTTCAACCGAATGACGCAAGAGCTGGTGGACCAGCGGGAGCGATTGATTCAGGCCGAGCGAGTGGCCGCCTGGCGTGAAGTGGCACGGCGCCTTGCGCACGAGCTGAAGAACCCGCTATTTCCACTGCAGACCACCGTTGAAAACTTGCAGCGAGCGAGTACGCAGAATCCTGATCAGTTCGAAGAAGTTTTCCGCGAATCCACCGGCATTCTGCTGGCCGAGATCGAAAATCTGAAAACAATCGTTGGCCGCTTCAGCGACTTCGCAAAGATGCCGCAGCCTGAACTGGGACCAGTGGACTTAAATGAAGTAGTTCGAAATGTTGTGAAGTTGTTTGAGGCACAATTTTGCGCTGTCGGACGTCCGCCGATTACGCCGGAACTTCATTTGGGAGACAATCTGCCTACGATCCAGGCGGACACGACTCTATTGCATCGAGCCATTGAAAATCTGATTCTGAACGCAATGGACGCGATGCCAGCCGGCGGCATTTTGATGATGCGCACGACTCAGAACGACGGGAATGTGGATTTTGAAATTTCCGATACGGGAGTTGGGCTAACGCGCGAGGAAGCGGACAGAATTTTCACACCGTACTACACCACAAAGCAGCATGGCACAGGGCTTGGCCTGGCGATCGTGCAAGCCATCGTCGCTGACCACAGCGGACGAATTTCGGTTGAAAGCGAAATGGGCGTGGGTACCGCGTTCCACGTTGAACTTCCGATTAAGCCGCCGCATCCTCAAACAACTCCCGTCGTGGTGGAAGAAGTACACGAGAAAAAAGTAGAGGTCTAAAGGGCCGTGTCCGCGAAAGCTCACATCCTGATTATTGATGACGACGCAAATACCCTGGCGTCGCTCGCTCGCGCGTTTCGTCTCGCAGGACACGAAGCTACCGTTTGCGACAACGCAGCCCGTGCGATTGAACTGGCGAAGGCCGAGCGGTTCGATTTAATCCTCTCGGATGTCGTGATGCCGGGTCGCGACGGCATCGCGCTGTTGGAAGACTTCAAGAATATAGGGGTGGAATCGACTTTCGTGATGATGTCCGGACAAGCCTCGATCGAAATGGCAGTCAGGGCGACGCGTCTGGGTGCGAGCGATTTTCTAGAGAAACCGGTATCGACCGACAAGCTGCTGCTAACCGTGGAAAATACTTTGCGGCTCAAACGTCTGGAGACGGAAAACCGCGATCTGAAAAAAAGATTGGGGCGGCATCACATTGTGTGGGCTAGCGCGGCGATGCGCGAAGTGATGGCGCAAGTGGAGCAGGTGGCGGCAAGTGAAACACGCGTGTGTATCCGCGGGGAAACCGGAACAGGAAAGGAACTGATTGCGCGCACGCTGCATGAGAAAAGCGCAAGACGGGCCGGGCCGTTCGTGTCGTTAAATTGTGCTGCGATTCCCGCTGAATTGGTGGAAACGGAACTTTTTGGGCATGAGAAAGGGTCATTTACCGGTGCGGCTGGTCGTCACATTGGAAAATTTGAGCAGGCCCATCGCGGAACGCTGTTTCTTGACGAAATTGGCGACATGCCCATCACCATGCAGGCCAAGCTTTTGCGCGTTTTGGAAGAAGGTGAAATGGAGCGAATCGGTGGTGACAAGCCGTTCGCTGTAGATGTACGCGTTGTGGTGGCGACGCACAGAAACCTGGAAGAGCATGTTCGCCAAGGAACGTTTCGCGAGGATTTGTACCATCGGGTGTTCGTTTTTCCGGTTGTTGTGCCGCCGTTGAGGGAAAGACGCGAAGATATTCGCGCGCTGGCGGAGCATTTTATTTGCCAGCTAAGCGAGCAGAACAACTGGAAGAACAAAAGCCTTTCATCGGAAGCTGTCGCGGAATTGGAGCGCTATGCGTGGCCGGGAAATGTGCGCGAATTGCGCAACGTGATCGAGCGTGTGCTGCTTCTCGCACCGGGAGATGTGGTCGAGGCTGCTACCGTAACGCGGGCTTTGCCGGCTTCTGAACAGGGAATTGGAGGAAGCTTCAGCCCACTCGCGATGTTTACGACCGGCGCACTCGGCCAGCGTGTGGAATCCTTTGAACGCGAGATGCTGCTTGCCGAGCTGAAGCGGAATCACCATCACATGACCAACACGGCCAAAGCTCTTGGCTTGGAACGCAGCCATCTTTACAAGAAATGCCAACAGCTCGGAATTGACCTTCGCGCTATCCGCTCAGAAACCTAGTAAGCAACTCCTCTGGACCAAGGCTTCGTAGCGAACTCTCAAGCCGGAATTTATTTCGTGTCAACTGCTGCATTCACCGGGATCGAAAGCAGTGAGCCGTCAATTTTCTCGAACTTTAGGTTGAGCCAAGCGGCCACGGTGGGTGCAACATCAATCAATCGAGCGTGATCGATTTTTCCGATTCCGATTGAAGGGCCATAAAAGATCATCGAGGCTCGCATTTGCGGACGATCGGGAAAATAGCCGTGCGTGCCCCCGCGGCTGGAAGGACTTTTCAGCTCACCGGTGTAGCCGAAAGCGAAGGAAGTTCCGTCGGCGGCTTCGAGAGCGAGAAAAGCGTTTGGGTCACCGCCCATCGCAACGATTTCGTCATGGGTTGCCATGCGCCGGATTCCGCTTCCTTCCGCGCCGGCCAGCGAATCGAAAATACTGTGCAGTGCGGTTCGAGTCGCGTCATCATTCGGATCTTTTATGTAAATATATGCGGAACCCCCGTCGATTATTTCTGTAGCTTTCCAATCGGTGGCCCGGCCTTTGGGGTCGAGTGTTATCAAGCCTTTTTGTTGAATCAAAACTCCTGGCCGCATTTCCTGCGAAATAGGAGCGAAGCCATGGTCAGAAAGTACAACAACCACGGTGTCCTGCCAGATGCCCGCTTTTTTCGCAGAGGAAATCAGTCGTGCGATTTGTGCGTCCGCCCTTTCAGTTGCGGCATTCGCTTCGGGACTAAAGGGACCTTTTTCGTGTTCCCAATGATCGACCATGGCGAGATGCAGCAGAAGAAGATTGGGCTTTTCATTTTCAATGGCGTAACAGGCGGCGTCAGTCCATACCGCGTCCGTAAGGTCGAGTGGAGGTACATCCGTTTTGAAAGTGGGGAACTGCGCGGCTATTTTTTCGAAGACACCCGGCGTAGAAAGGGCGCGCACGAGTTTCATATCTTCCGGGATACTAGCCCGCCAATATTCCGGAATGTTGAAATCCGCTTGCGCGCCGGCCGTTACCGGCCAATGGATCAACGCAGTTCGCAGGCCAACTTGCCGCGCAAGTTGCCACAAAGTGGGCACACGAATGTCTTCGGTGTACCAACGATAACCGCCATAGTTTTGATTCAGGGGGTCCCACGCCGGATTGGTGAAGATGCCGTGCGCTCGCGGATTCATGCCGGTGACCATCGAAGTGTGAGAAGGATATGTAACGGTGGGCATCACAGATTGCACGCCGTCGCTAGACGCACCGTTGCGAACCATTTCACGTAAGGTAGCCACTTTCAAGCCATGCGCGTCCGGCTCTGTATAGCTTTCCGGTTTCATTCCATCGACGCTGACGATCAGAACATGCTGAATAGACTTCGCTGAGGATGATTGTGCCGCAGGAATTGGCAGACTTGGGCTCGCTGCGCTTGTTTTATACGAGCCTTTCGACAATATCGAAATCGTGGCGAGCAGAAAAACGCTGGCCCAGAGCAGCAGTGTTTTGCGACCCATACAATTATCCCCCAAAGACTCGTTGGAACAGTATCTGCAGCTCCCCTGGAAATACAAGCACAGTAAGGTTACGCCAGCGTTTCACCATCTTGCGCGGGCCGGAAAAAACGGCAAAGAAATAAATGCGTCGGCAGGTACACGACAAACGTCAAGAACACCAGCACTGCGAGAATGTGCAAAGGTGCCGATCCCCATGTCCGATGGAAAAAGGGATCGGTATAAACGAAATTGATATTGGTTTTGGGTGTCGCCGCCAACCGAGCGAGCACAACCGCCGGAATCGCTATTGCAGATTGCAGGATCCAACCTCGACGGTCGTATCCAACACGGTTCAGCGCCCAAAGAAGCAGAAACGGCATGACTACGTGAAATAGAGAAAGCATGCGCACCCACAGAGGAAAACTTGCGTCGAAGAGGTATTCAGTCCCGCCGATGAGATGCCGGCCACTAAGAAATCTTGCGGCGGCGTCGAGAGCCCATACCGTATCGATTAGCAGAGAAGAGACAGCTTGGCTGGAGAGCAAGAGTGCACCATTGCTCCACAAGCCGATGCAAGTTAGCACTACAGCAATGTCGCAAAGGTGCAGGAAATTCGCAGCGCCCCAAGTATGCCAATAAGCCGGGATCCAGATGAGCAGCCAACAGAGAGCGCCCCATCGAATCCATGTTGGAAACGGACTCGAGTGCGGAGGTAATAAAGCCATCTTTGCGCCAACCGGGTTGCATCGTAACAGAAGATATGAACGCCAGTACCGTAATGAGTTTCGAAAAGACAACATTGCGGGCTTCACGTACGGCGCAAAAAAGCGATTAAGCGCTTGCGAAGAGTGTTGTGTGGCGATATCGTCCATTACAGCTATTTTACGGGCGGTCTGAAAAATGGATGAGAAAAGGTATTACGACGAGAAAGAGGAAACGAAACAGATTCCGCTCGTGTGTGCACACTGCCGGCAGGAGAACACCTATCCCGTGCGTTACATAGTGCGCACGAAAAAGGCGCAAGTTCCTCCGGGCGGGAACGAAGAGGACCGTGCGAAATTTGCCAAAGCTCGCTCCTACATGGTTCGTGTGGATAACATGGTCGCTTGCCGCAACATTCGCTGCCGCAAGAGATTCGAGCTCACCGGCCAAAGTGTTTTCCTGATTTAAGTCCAGCCATCGGTAATCTATAAATTCGTTGAGGATCTGCGCAAAAGGTTCAAATGGAATCTCGTTCGCTCTTGTAATGGCCCCGAAGCGCCGGTGCCGCATTTTCTCCATCCAGAATTTCGCGGATTTTTTGAGCTAGAGTTCTGAGGTTGAATGGTTTTTGCAGGAATTCCATGCCGCCCTGAAGAACGCCATGGCGAAATATGCTGTCGTCCGTATAACCTGAAATGTAGAGAACCTTTAAATCGCGACCCGCAGCGGCAATTTGGCTTGCGAGTTCACGGCCGCTAAGCCGGGGCATCACAACATCAGTAATCAGCAGTTGAATGGCGCCCGGATGCGCGGCAGCGATATCGAGCGCCTGAATGCCGTCGGAGGCTTCCAGCACCGAGTATCCGCGCGCTGATAAATATTCGCGAACCAGTTCACGAACGCTCTGCTCATCCTCGACGAACAGAATCGTTTCAGAACCAGATGCCGGCGCGGGAATTGTCTTCACGGCGGCAAGTTCTTCCACTTTCGCGGCGACCTTTGGCAGGTAAATTTTGAAGGTCGTGCCGTGGCCGATCTCGCTATAAACCCAGATGTAGCCGTCGCTTTGTTTGATTACTCCATACACCGTAGCCAGACCAAGTCCTGTGCCTTTACCTTGTTCTTTGGTGGTAAAAAACGGCTCAAAAATTCGGGCCTGTGTTTTCGCATCCATGCCGCAGCCCGTGTCAGTGACCGTCAACATGACGTAAGGGCCGGGCTCGACGACCGCATGTTGCACCGTGTAATTCTTGTCAAGCTCGACGCTGGCCGTTTCGATGGTTAAGCGTCCGCCCTGTGGCATGGCGTCGCGAGCGTTGACCACCAGGTTCAAAACAACTTGCTCAATCTGGCTGGGATCGGCTTTCACGTTGCCCAACCTCGCTCCGGGCATGAAGGCCAGTTCTATATTTTCGCCGATCACGCGCGAAACCATTTGGATCATGCCACCGACAACTTCGTTGAGGTCCAAGACACGCGGCTGCAAAACCTGTTTACGGCTAAACGCCAACAATTGGGCGGTAAGCGACGCTGCGCGCTCCGCGGCGGTTTGAATCTGCTCCACATTCGATCTTTGGGGAGAGGATTTCGGCAGCCGATCGAGCAGCATCTCGGCATGCCCTTTCACAACCATTAGCAGGTTGTTGAAATCGTGTGCGACACCACCGGCGAGCTCTCCAACCGCCTGCATTTTCTGCGCCTGACGCAACTGATCCGCCAGATGCTTGCGATCGGTGATGTCTAGAGCGACGCCGATCACTCCGATCAGTTCACCTTCGCTGCCTCTTAACGGCTGCACGTGCGATTCAAACACGCGGCGTTGCCATTCCAATTCGTATGTCACGGATTCGCCGCGCAAAGCCTTCCTGTGAGCCGCAATCGGCGGGAATTTAGGATCCTTGGTTTGGAAATATTCAAATAGCGTCTTACCGGTAAGTTCATTAGTGCGCAGTCCGAGTAGTTCGAGGGCGGCGCCCACACCCGAAGTGAACCGTAATTCCGTATCGGTAGTCCACAGGACGGCCGGCATTTTTTCAATCATCACGCCGAGCCGCGTGCGGCCTTGATGCTGTTCCACTTGGGCCTTCTCAAGATCCTCTAACATACTGTTGATGGCGGTCCCCAGATAAGCGAGTTCATCCGCGCCGCGGATTTCCAGACGAGCGGAGAGATTGCCACTGGCTCCGATTTGCGTAATCCCATCGCTTAAGTCAGCGACGCGAGAAAGTATCACGCGCTCCAGAAGATAAAGGGTACCGGCACCGAACAACAGCGCTGCGGCCAGTAGCAACATCGTAAACTGAAGCAAAGTGGTTTGACCCTGCGCGTAAATTGTGCGTGGAAGGATGACGCGCAGAATTACGGCGGGACGGCCGTAAATATCATCCAGCTGCTCATATGCGGCGAGCGAATCTTGATCCAGAACGCGAATCTGGGTGGGAAATTGGTCGGAGATCCGATAGAAGTCTGGAGGGAAGTCCGCATTTGGATTCGAGCTATCGAAGCGCTCGACCGTCAGTGGCATATGGACCATTTGGGAAAGATGCTCGATCTCGGCCGCATCGAGCACGCGTCCCATGATCAGTGTTCCGGCAATGGGCCCATGGGAATCACTGGTGAGCACAGGCCGCGAATCCACGAGCACCGGGCCGCCGCGAAGCATCAAAATACCCGAAACTTTGCTCTCTAGACTTTTGTGATTCAATATCGACGAACCCGTTTTCAGATTTTCGTCGATGCCTTCGGGAAGCGGCACTTCTCCGACATGAGACAGGTCAAATCCTTTGGAGAAAACTTTGTGGCCTGAATTGTCCAGAATGATGACGAAACTGACCTGAAGCTCTTGAAAAGTCGCAGCGGGGAATTCGGATTTCACGTAATCCGGATTTGTTCCATGCACGTATGCATAGGTCTGATCCCAAGATGCGTATTCGCTGGCAGTGCGGTCCAGGGTATTCAGTTCGTTAGTTAATGCGCTCGCGGCGCGATCAAGGTTATCTCTAGCGAAACTCTCTTCCAGGCGAGCATATCCGTGCAGAAGAACCAGTCGAGAGAGTAAAAACAGGCTGCCCACAGCGACGAACATGGTCAGGACAATAATCAGCAGGGTCTTCTGCCGAAGCGAAGACGGAAGGTAAATTCCTCCAATGCCTTTGGTTCCCATGCTGGTCTTTAATTCAGTATATCCGTCGGCAAGATACGCGAAGGTTAAGGGTGTCTTAGTCGTACACGGAACCATGCGCTGAATGCATGTTCCGGTGGGCTGGAAAACCTTCGGCACAAAGGATATGCTCCGTACATCCTTGATGGCGAAAGCCGCATCATTTTGGTCAGGATTTCTGTGGCAGATTGCCGGGGGACAACAATGACGAAGAGTTCGCTCGTCTGGCGGCTCGCCGGAACGGTTGTTTTGTCGTTACCTGTTCTGGCAGGAAGCGTGTTCGCGCAACAGCAACAGGACGGCCCTTTGCCCCCGGCACCAGTGGTTCAGACGCCAGCACAGAATACTCCCACGCAGAATCCGTCCGAGACGCCCAAGGCTGCAGTCTCCTCAGATGCAGCACAAACCCCGGCGGCATCCAGCGCTCCAGCGAATGCTGCTACGCCTTCGGCGGTTCCGGCCAATGCAAAGGTTGAAGTGCCGGCCGGAACGCACGTCCCGCTGGTTTTGCACAACGCCATTTCCACTCGAAGCGCGCGGCCAGGAGACCCTGTTTATTTTGAAACGTTGTTCCCAGTCATGATTGATGGACATGTCGTGATCCCCGCGGGTTCGTATGTCAGTGGCGAGGTGAGCGAATCAAAGCGTCCAGGTCGAGTAAAAGGGCGCGGCGAATTGATGATCCGCTTGAAAACGCTGATTCTGCCGAATGCTTATATGGTCAACTTGAATGCGGTCCCGAGCAATGCCGGAACTGGCGGGAACGAAACGACAAATAACGAGGGTAAGATCATTGGCGATTCCAACAAGGGTGGTGACGTTGGAACAATCGCGAAGACCACTGCTGCAGGCGCCGGCATCGGAGCTATCGCTGGACGCGGAGCAGAAGGCGCTGGGATTGGCGCCGGCGTCGGAGCCGCGGCTGGCCTGCTGGCCGTGTTGCTGACTCGCGGGCCCGAAGCCGAACTGCCGCGCGGCTCGACGGTAGAAGCTGTGCTTGACCGCTCAATCGTATTGGAGGCGGATAAAGTTCAGTTCACAAGTCCTGGCCAGGCTTCTACACTCGCAGGCCCTCCTAACCGCGAGCCCGCCCGAAGCATTCCGTTCTAACCCCCCTTTTAAATCACGAATTGGCTGCAGTTCCTCGGGAGGCGTTCGTCTGGAAGTTTTGTCCCGCGAATCTTAGTGGTGAGAAAATCTCAGTGGATGCAGGCATTTGCCCGTCGCGGAACCAGTCGCGCACTATTTTGGCCGTCACGGGCGCCAATAAGATCCCATTTCGATAGTGGCCCGTGGCGATGAACAGACCCTCGATATCGGTGGGTCCGATGATCGGAAGGTTATCCGGAGAACCGGGGCGCAGCCCTGCCCACGTCTCCACAATTTGCGCATCAGCAATCTTTGGGGCCAACTCAATAGCCGCGTCTAGAATTTTGCGGATGCCACCCGCAGTAAGACGTTTGTTAAAACCAACATCTTCCAAAGTGCTTCCAACAACGATTCGTCCTTCGTGACGCGGGACCAGATAGCCTCGGTCGGAACGTAACACATGATTTAAATGGATTTCATTCGATTGCACTGCGAGCATCTGTCCGCGCACCGGTTGGACGGGCGCATAGCGCGGGAGCCAATCGTTCTCAACCGTGTTCTCGCCGGCCAGAGAGGCGGAATGGCAGCCCGCAGCGACGATCACGGATTTCGCCTTAATGTTTTCGCCGCCGGCGGTCACTCCGGTGCATGTCGCATCGTGACGCGATATGGAAGTTACCGCGCAGCCCGCCCGGATTTCAACGTCCCGATAGCGTAGTGCCGCCAAAATCGCATCCATGAGCGATCTGGGATCGATGGTTGATTCCCGGGGCAGCCAGGCAGCCCCGTGAGCGTTGGGGCTGATCGAGCTTTCCATTTTGCGCGCAGTCTCGAGCGAGACCGGCTCAATTTCAATGCCCAGCCTTTGACAGTCAGAGACCATTTTGTCGCGCTCAAATTCCGCGAGACGACCGGAAAAAATTTGAAGCGCTCCGTTAGAAGCAAAGTGCATGAAAGGTTCAGTAGCTTCCTCGATGCGTCCGATGAATTGGGGATATAGCTGCAGGCTTTCCTTGGCGAGAGGAACGAGAGGCAGCGCCTCAGGGGAGTCAGGAGCCGGAGAGAGCATTCCCGCAGCCGCCCAGCTGGCACCGCGACCTGGCTCCTCGCGGTCGAGGAGAACTACGTCAAGCTTTTCGGCTGCCAGCTCAAAGGCGATCGAGCTGCCTATAATTCCAGCACCGATAATCGCAACGTCGAATACTTTCACTCCATTATCTTAACAGGAATTTTCATCGAGTCCGTATGCCGGCAAGAGTTGAACCGAGGGTTGTAAAATTATGCGCTGATTTCCGATTTACAGGGAGTCAACCAATTCGACGGAAAGCAGACGGGCTTTTTGCGCAAGATTTTGCGCACGCGCCCAGTCGCCAGCCTTGCTGGCTTCGCGGGACTGCGACAAAAAACTCTGTATTTTTTCCACGAGATCGAGTTGCGCGGCACTTAGCCGCTTGTCAGCGGACTGTTGAAGATTTTTCTCGGCGACACTGATGTCGTCATCAGTTTTGTGGGCGTAAGTAGCCTGGTCGTTCGCTGACATTTGCGGCGATATCAACGGAGCCGGCGGACGCGACGATTGCTCTGCGGGAGTTTCCGCAGTCTGGAGTTCGGACGTCTGCTTATGTGGAGGAGGAGCCGGCTTTGTACGCGGCGAAGCCACTGCTAAAGGCGCGGTCGACGAAGGCGGCGGGGCCGGGGGCGGGGCTTCGGTGACTTCGGGAGGCGTCGCGGTAGTATCTGGCGCTACATTGGTCAGCGGCTTGGAATCGGCCGGCTGAGGCATCGGTGTTGTTGCTACAGGCGTAGCCGCTTTGACGGTTTTCTGCTCGCATCCTGTGATTGCGAGCGCTGATGCGCTAACCACGAGCACAATCAGACCTGTAGCTTTCTTGTTGCGGCTGGGCATTTATCTTTTCTCTTCAGCGAAGGGCTGGCTGAAGTCGCGGAGTTTTCCCGCCGAGGCTTCCAGGGACCGAGCCAGCGGCAATTCGACACGGAAGGTAGTTCCGCGCCCGACCTCCGAATCAAATTCTATCCGACCATTGTGCAACTGCACAAATCGAAACGTATTGGCGAGTCCTATTCCAGTACCTCCCGGCCTGGTGGTGAAGAATAGCTGAAAAATCTTCTTTTGATCCTCCGCCGAAATTCCTTTGCCGGAATCCGCGACAGCGATAATCGCCGAATCGCCGCTGCGGCGAAGGCTTAGCGTGATGCGGCCTCCGGGACTCGTAAACTCGCAGGCATTCAGCAGCAAATTCAACACCGCTTGATGCATAAGCTGGCTATCGACCAGCGTAGGAGGGAATTCTGAAGGCAGATCCACGCGCAACTCCACACCTGCTTGAGCGATTGCTGGGCGGGCCGCCTCCAGCACTTCGTCCAGCAATAGACGGAGATCGGTTTCTTCCAGTTTAAATTCCAGCGGCTTGGTGAAATTGAGGAAAGTTTTCACTGCGCGATCGAGCCGATCGATTTCGCTGTCCAGCATCTTCACTGCTTGTTGCGCTTCGGGCTCGACAGGCATGTTGCCCTTCAGAACTTCGAGCCAGAGCCGCATGGAGTTCAAAGGATTTTTCACTTCATGCGCTACACCCGCGGTGACGCGTCCAAGAGCCGCAAGTCGCTCAGAAACGTGAAGCTGGTTCCCGATCCGTTCGAGCGATTCAACGTCGCGCAAGGTCACCAGCGTACCCATGCGAACTCCGTGCTCGCGAATCACTTGGGCGCTCAAACCTACTCGCTGCGCTCCATTCGCGGCTTCCAACATCACCTCGACGCTTTCCACGGGGATGATTTCGTCTCCCTCGACGCCTAAGGCGTGGCGGATTGGGCTTCCCGGCGGGAAAATCTCGCTAACGCGGGATCCTCGAAGATCTTCGGGACGTCTGGTGAGGAAATTCTCAACCGACGGGCTTACCAAAACGGCGCGGCCACTAGCGTTAAAAAGCAACAATCCATCTTCCAGGCCACTCATGACCTGGTCTAGATTTTCGCGTAAAGTGCTGAAAATCTCGCGCACATCGCGAAGTTGCTTTCCAATGCCCACGATTTTCGTGCTCACCGCGCCGAGTTCGTCGCCGCGCTCGACAGGCTCGAGGTCGAATTCGCCGGCCGATATGCGGTCCAATTGAGCCGAAATGCGGTCAATCGGCGCGAGTGATACGCGGCTAACCACAAACGCAAGCATGGTGGACAGCAAAACCGAGCCCAGCGCATACCATCCCGCGGATTCGAGTAACGAAGTAATTTCGTTGCGAATCAATGTGGAAGAAAGACCGATACGAATATCGCCAAAAGGTCCGGGGCCTAGATTAAAAGGGAGAGAATCCTCGAAAACTTGGGGCGGCCCGTACAGTGTGCGAAGTTGCTGGAAAAACCCTCCGCGGACGAGCGTATTAACCGGCGGCCTGGCCGGAACCTTTTCTCCGCGGAGTGCCGCGTCACTTGAAACCAGAACGATGCCGTTGCGGTCGCTGATCGTAATTTCGTAAATCGTCGGCGAGTATCCCACCGCAGATTCGATCACTGAATTCAGCGAACTGCTGTTGTCGAACGTTCTGCGCGCGTATTCCCGCAAGTCATCAGGACTCAACGAAGCCGGAGAATCGCCGCGTTCCGATGCATCCGCCAAAGCATTCTGGCACGCCAGAAATACCTGTTGCGCGATAAAACGCGCACGATCGTCCGCTTGGCGCAGGGTTTGCCGCGTGAGCCGCGCTATGTAAAGGGCAGAAACCGCTGTGACGACCGCCAGTACCAATAGCGAGATCGCCAGCGTGAATTTAGTTTTCAGGCTGAGACGCATTGACCCGCCCCGCCTCGTATTCTTTCAATTTGTTATGAAGTGTTTTCAGACTAATGCCCAGTAATTCAGCCGCGCGAGTCTTGTTTTGGTTCGTAGCGTTGAGCGTCTGCAGGATAAGTTCGCGCTCGGCGGCATCCACGGTTGTTCCTACGGGAAAACGAAGCGCGCCCAACCCTGAACTTGTAGTAGCCGGAGTGCGCCCAAAATCGGAAGCAAGATGTTGACGCGAAACTGTCCCGCGATCCGAGGCGATCGCCGCACGCTCCAACACATTGCGCAATTCGCGAACGTTTCCCGGCCACGGATAGGATTTGAAAAGGTCCATCACATCGCTGCCCACACCGGTAACTTTCTTATGATGCTTCGCGGATATGTCCGCCAATAAATGTTCAACAAGCTGAGGCAGATCTTCTTTATGTTCCCTCATCGGCGGCAGATGAATGTGAAAGACATTCAAGCGGAAGTAAAGATCCTGGCGCAGATGCCCGTCAGCCACCGCTTCTTCGGGATTTTTGTTGGTCGCGGCAAGAACGCGCACGTCCACTGGCGTTTCTACTTTGCTTCCGAGCCTACGAACCTTGCGGTCTTCAAGGACGCGCAAGAGTTTCGCCTGGGTCTGCGCCGGCATTTCGCCAATCTCGTCAAGCAACAACGTGCCGCCATCCGCCAGTTCGAAGCATCCAATGCGACGCTCGGCAGCTCCGGTGAATGCTCCCTTTTCATGGCCGAAGATTTCACTTTCCATCAACGATTCAGGAATTGCGGAGCAGTTGATGGCTACGAAGGGACGTTCCGCGCGGGGCGAAAGCATATGTATCGAGCGCGCCACCATTTCTTTTCCTGAACCTGTCTCGCCGGTAATAAGAACGGAAGCAGTGGAAGGCGCGGCCATTTCGACTTGCCGCATCACGTCTTGCATCGCTGGCGAAGTGCCCACCAGAACACCGAGCTTTCCGGCGCTTCGCAGATCTCGTGTCAACGCAGCGACGGCTTGCTGATCCCGGACTCGTCCGAAAGCGCGGTCGAGCAAGGCTCGCAAAACAGGCGGCTTCAGAGGCTTTTCAATGTACCAATAAGCGCCCGCTTCAATCGCCTGCACCACACGCTCGTCGCTTCCGCGCCCGGTAATGATGATCACGGGAATGCGCTGGATTTCTTCGCCCAGGTGCGTCAATAAATCCAGGCCGTTCATTCCCGGAAGCTCGACGTCCAATAAAATCACGCTGGGCTGGAAGTCCTGAAACTTGGCAAGCGCCTCTTCGCCGCTGGCGACGCCCAATACTTCGAAACTCCATCTACGGAGGAGGGCCTCGTAGCCCTTGCGGGCGTTGTCCTCGTCTTCAACGATCAAAATGCGTGGAAGGGATGGCTTCTCGGGTGGCATCTAGAATTGAATCTACCAGCAGTCCGACCTAAATCCAAGAAGCACACGGCGACTAATCTCCGCGGCGTGGGGCGGCCAGTGCGAATGACGATTTAGGCTTTTCGAATACGCAATGCCCGTTCGAGTACCAACTCGAGCTTAGTATTTTCGTCTAGTGTCAATTCCTGGCCGATTCCGGAAGTAACCATAAACGCAGCGGCGGCGCCCATTGCCGCTCCAATCGCTGCATCTTTATTGTCGTGGGCGGCCATTCCAACCGAGGCGCCCGCGAGTGCGCCAGCGGCGGCAGCTTCAGCTTCGGTCTGGTGATTGCTTGAAGTTGCTTCGATCTCGCCTTCATGTTCGTACAACACTCGAATGGAATGAATGCCTGGAGTACCAATTAACTCCGCGATAAGCGGGACCCAGCCGTTCTGAGTGTGTATCTCATCGAAGGCAAGCCATAGCTTGGCGCGCCCAGTCTTGCCGGCAGAAATGACTTTGTCGATATGGCCGCGGACTTCCGCGCCAGCGGGCAGAGCCGTTCCGTCTGCCGAAACAATTTCCTCCAGCGTTCGAGCGGTAAACTGCTTCCCGCGCTTATCGTCCTTTGTGCTTAGCTTGTCGTGAAGGACCACCAAAAAGCGCGTCCCCGCATGAACTTCATACGGCGCGACATTCGGGTTCTGCGAACCGGAATCTTGCGCTCGAGCTTGTACGGACAAACCAAGCCAGCCGAAAAGAATTAGCATGGCCAGAAGTTCTATGCTGCGTAACATGAAAACCTCCCGCTTTAATTTCACCCCTCGCCTCGAAAAAAGTAACCCGCTTATGTCAGATGGCCCCTGCCGCTGGCCGAGTGGCCTGGGAATATTCAGAGATCACCGGGGAATGGAACCCTTCTGAGGCGAAGAAGTTGCAAAAAATAGTTTTGGAAGCGCTAGCCGTGAATTATACTCGTCCCGCTTTGGCGATCCGGTTCGAGCGGCTCGCTGCCAACTTGTTCGGTCCCGGCGTCAAAAATCTGCGGTTGCATGTAACTTCCCTAAATACGCCGCCATCGTTGGATTGCAGCTTAAGCGCTAGGTTAACAAGGGTTTGATGCACCTGAAGTAAGGGAGGGGTAATGAGATTCGGAGCGCGTGTGACAATTCTATTTTTATCAGCTCTTTTCCTTATTTCAAATCGGACGTGGGCTGACGACAACAAACCCAAGGATAAAGACGCCACCACTCCCTCCGCTTCCGCGAGCGACCCAAACGCGAAGAAACCAGTTGATACTACAAATGCTGGCACGTCTTCTGACGCCGGTAGCCCTACTGTACAACCTGCGCCGTTAGCACCAAGCTCCGCCTCCAACAACACGCCATCAGACGATCAGCCGCACAAGTGGGTCCCAATGCCGGCTTTGGATGGCACTCCTGGGCTTTTTACGCTCGGTACTGGCGATACGCTTCCAAAAGGTGGATTCGACATCGTCGCCGGCGTGAATAAAGTTTCTCGAATGCCCGGAGATATCACGGTCCTGCAAGTAATTCCATCCTTCGGCGTGGGACTTACGAATTGGTTCACCGTATTTCTTTCGATCGATGCCGATGAGCACATTCATGTGGACCAGCCAAGCTTGCTGAGTTTGAATTCCACGAACGGCCTGCAATATCGGAATACTATTTATAACTCGTTTCTCCCGTGTACCGGCTGCGCCCCGGCTTATGTGGAAGATTATCCGTTCGCTTCGCACAATGGCGGCGGGATCGGCGAAATAGATTTGGGATTCAAAATTGGACTGCTCTCCGAGCGGCGCGGCAAACCCTTCAGCCTCTCGATTCGCAACGATTTCTACATCCCCACACAGACGGGATATTCCACGCTGCTCTCGAATCAAGTGCAGTCCGGAATGTTCAACTACGGAATCGGACTGGAAGCCAGCAAGAACCTCTTCCACCATAGCATCCTCGCAACAATAAATTGGGCCTATCGCTTTACGCGCCAATCGGATTACACAGTCGTCTTTAACGGCACACCTACGCCTTCAGTTTTGAAACTTGCGGACCAGATGCCCATCGGGGCGGGCTTGCAGATCTTTCCGGAGAAGCGTTTCCAGATCATTACCGAATACGATGGGCTGATTTACGTGGGAAAGCCAATCCAGAATACGACGTTTGGGGCGCGCGACCCGGTTGATAGCGTTATGGGATTCCGCCTATATGCGCTGAAGAATTTGGCGCTCGACGTTGGCTATCGCTACAACCTAAATTTGACCAACCACGAAGATCGCAACGGTTTCGTGGTGAAAGTCGCGTTTGCGCGGTGGCCGGAAAAGCCGTTGCCGCCTGACAACGTAACAGCCTCATGCTCCGCGGAGAAATCTTCCGTAATGGAAGGCTCTAACGAAAGTGTGGCGGCGACTGCTACGGCGACTGACGCGAATGGCCGCCCGCTGAATTATACCTGGACCGCTTCTGGCGGAAACATTTCTGGCACGGGCCCATATGTGCGCTGGGACTCGACTGGATTGGGCGCGGGGAATTATAACCTTACCGCGCGAGTGGACAATGGAGCGGGTAATACTGCTAGCTGCTCAACCTCCATTTCGGTTCGTCCGAAACCGGCACCCGCCGCGCCGACCATGTCATGCACTGCGAATCCGTCTACTGTGAACGCTGGTGAACGTCCCACGATCACGGCGGTTGTAAATGACGTTTCGGGCACTCCCATTACCTATAGTTGGCAGGCAAATGCTGGGCAGATCATCGGAACGGGCGCGAGCGTTCAACTCGACACTTCGGGCCTCGCTCCTGGAACCTACACCGTGACTGGACGCGCGGAGAATGGTGTCCATAGCGCGTGCGATTGTTCCACGACTGTGACGGTACAGGCGCCGCCCCCCGCACCAGAGGCCAGCAAAATCAGCGAATGCTCTTTCGTCCTGAACAGTGCTCGTGCGGATAACGTCTGCAAGCGAACTTTGGATGATGTCGCTGTGCGCTTGCAGAGTGATCCGAAAGCCAAAATCGTTGTTGTGGGTTATGCGGAGCCTAAAGAGCATGGGCCGCAGAAACTAGCGGCTCAGCGTGCCGACAGTGCGAAGAAATATTTGACCGATAAAAAGACGGTCGATGGCTCGCGCGTAGATGTCCGCACCGATGCCAGCGCGGATAAAGAAGGCCGCCGCGTGGAAATTATTCTCGTACCGGAAGGCGCGACATTCTGAATTTGCGGAGTGCCTGAGAATGTGCGTTCGAACACTACCTGCGATAGGTTCGCCTTCAGGAGTAGTTAGGTGACTCGGCGTCTCGCTGGACCTCGAATTGCTCCAGGATCCTGGCGGGTCCCAGTGGCCTGTTCCCCGCACGCAAGCCCTGGCATCTAAACGATATGCGTTCTCTTTTTTGCGCGCTTCGATTAGCTGTGGTAGTTATATTCACTTTTTGTGTCTTCTGTATCCCAGCCAATGCACAGACTTGGACGTCTGTGGGCCCGCTCGGTGGGGATGTTCGCGCATTGGTTTCTGACCCAGTTCGACCCGACGTGCTCTACCTCGGGACTGCAGACGGCTATCTGCTCTCCTCGCAGGATCGCGGCGAGCATTGGGAATCACGTGGGCGTGTGGCGAGCGGTGTAATAACAACCATTGTTGCGGCTCCAGACAGTTCCCGAACGTTATTTGCGGCAGTCTGGACTGGGGAAGTGAGTGGGGAGGGCGGCGGAGTTTTTCTGAGCCGCGACGGCGGAAGAACTTGGCAGGCCTCCGGCCTCGCAGGTCACGCTGTTCGCGCGCTGGTGCAAACGCCGTCCGATCGAAATATCCTCACCGCTGGCACCCTCGACGGTGTTTTTCGCTCGAATGATTTTGGGAAGACCTGGGAACGAATCAGTCCGTTGGGAGATTCTGAACTCCGCAACTTTGATTCGCTGGCCATTGACCCTCAGGATCCGGACACTATTTATGCTGGAACATTTCATCTTCCTTGGAAAACAGTAGACGGTGGAAAACATTGGATACCGATACATGGTGGGATGATTGACGACTCGGACGTACTAAGCCTGGAAGTAAATCCATCGCATCCGCAACAAATTTTCGCCAGTGCTTGCTCCGGAATTTATCGAAGTGAAGATGCCGGTGGGAATTGGAAGAAAATCGAAGGAGTTCCTTATTCCGCGCGCCGCACTCTAACCATTCGTCAGGATCCTGCGAATCCAGGGACTTTGTTCGCCGGAACAACTGAAGGTCTTTGGAAAACCACCGATGGCGGAGCACGGTGGCAACGTATATCTCCAAAGGATTGGGTCGTTAATTCAATTGTGATCGAGCCCGGCACTTTCAGTTCGCTCGGAAATGACAGCGCCGAATTTCCGGTTGTGCATGGACGAGTGCTAATTGGAACTGAAGACCGCGGAGTTTTGGGAAGTGATGATGGCGGTGCTCATTTCCGGCCATTCAATGCGGGATTTCACCATCGGCGAGTTATTTCGATTGCAGTGGATAGCGAGAGGCCTGCGACAATCGCTGCGGTTATCGGTAACTCGCCGGAGCAGATTGTCCAGAGCGATGATGGCGGACAGGATTGGTTTGCTATCGACGCAGGTCTGAATGGAGATATCGTAAAGAAAATAGTCTCTTCGCCGGTTGGCTGGCTTGCAGCGTTGGCCTCTGGTGGTCTTGCGCGGTTTGATTCCGCCACCGGTCGGTGGTTGCCGCTGGGAAATAAAGAGTCTTCGCACCTGTTCATCAACGACATCGCTTTCAGTACAACAACGTGGTTTGCTGCGAGCCCTGACGGCTTGTTCACTACACGCGACCACGGAATCACGTGGAGCGCATTTCCATTCAGCACCGGTAATCTGCCTGTCGATTCAGTTCGAGTATCACGCGACGCTCAAAAAATACGACTCGTTTCCTCCAATGCCATGGTTTTCTCCGACGATGCCGGTAAAAGTTGGACCTGGAAAGACCTCCCATTCGATTCAGGAGGTGCGCTACGCCTCGAATTTGCGGATGACGCAACACTCCTCGCAGCCGCCAGAAATGGACTTTACGTCTCTCGCGATGATGGTGCCAGCTGGCAAAGATTTCAGAATGGATTGCCGGCCGCGCGTCCCGACGATTTGCTGGTTCGTAACGATCTTTGGCTAGTCTCAATACATGGTCGAGGCCTATTTCTATCGCAAAATCAGGGTGCCAGTTGGTCTCGTATGAAGGATGGGAACGATACCAACGTTTTCATTCAAGCTAGCGTTCTCGCAAATGGCGTCAATGACGGTCCGATCTATGTCGGGTCTGCCAACGATGGGCTGTATTTTCTGAACCCGCTTCAAACCCTCGAACTCCAGGCTAGCGACTCCAAAACGGCCGGAAAGTAGGTTCTACTTCTCGGTGGATCCGGCTTCTCTCTTGTCATCCTCAGAACTCAGGCCTTCCCGATTTTGCAAACGCCCGCGCTGCCTGGTGAATATAGCTGTAATCGTAATCCGTACTATTACGACTTGTTAATCGTTCCAAATCGATACTAGACTCCGCGCGTTCCACTCTCCCATTAATAGATAAAGGCTTTGATTTGAGTGTTCGATTTGTACCCAATTGGTATGCGCGTTGCACTGTCGAGCGAGACTTATTCAGACAGAAAGGGGAATTGAACTATGGCGAGTGGGACAGAGGCCTCTTTTGCAAGCGAACGCGCCGTACCGGTTACGGTGCTGATCGTCGATGATGAGGATGCCACACGAAGCCTCTGCCGCGACGTTGTGGCTGAATCGGGTTTGCGCACGAAGCTGGCTGCCACCACGGAGCAAGCGCTCGACATTCTCGATCAATCGCCCATCGAAATTGTCATCACGGATTTGAAAGTCCCTCAACTCGGTGGGATCGAATTGCTCAAACGAGTGAAGGAATCGTATCCGCAGGCAGCCGTGATGGTACTTACGCAATACGGAACGATTGAGAGCGCCGTTGAAGCTACACGCATGGGTGCGGCGGATTACGTTACAAAACCTTTCCACGTTCCTGAATTGAGAAGCAAGCTGGACCGTGTAGTGAAACTTCTCGAAGTGAACCAGGAGAACCGGATCTTGCGCGAACAGTTGCGCTCCCGGCCCGGCTTCGCGGGTTTAATCGGCGTTTCACCCAAGATGCAACGAGTTTACCGGCTCATCGAAAAAGTGAGCCAGCACAATTACCCCGTTTTGATTCTGGGAGAAAGCGGTACGGGCAAGGAATTGGTTGCCCGTTCGATACATTTCTCGGGGTTAAGGAAGACGCGGCCCTTTGTTCCTGTGGATTGCTCTGCATTGGTTCCCACGCTAATCGAAGCGGAACTTTTCGGTTATGTGAAAGGCGCATTCACGGGCGCAGTCCATACCAAGCCAGGCTTGATGGAAGTCGCGGATAACGGCACATTGTTCTTGGATGAGATTGGAGATCTGCCGGTAGACCTGCAAGCAAAACTCTTACGCGCGTTACAGGAAAAAGAAATCAGGCCCGTGGGGTCTACGGAACGCGTATCGCTGGCTGTGCGGGTGATTGCGGCCACAAATCGAGATCTCGAAGCGGCCGTGCGCCAAGGTGCTTTTCGACAGGACCTTTACTTTAGGCTAAACGTAGTCCAGATCAAGCTGCCACCATTGCGCGAACGGAAAAGCGATATCCCCATTCTGGTGAATTCCTTCCTTGAAAAGTATTCTGAAGCGAATGGAAAAACGCGCACGATTGCTGAAGACGCGATGTCACGCTTGATGGCTTGGGATTGGCCCGGCAACGTGCGAGAGCTGGAGAACGCCATCGAGCGTGCAATAGCATTGGGCTCAGGACCGATCCTGCACATCGGCGACCTTCCCACCAACCTGCATCACTCGAGTGGGGAGCGCTTGCCGCAAAACGACGAAGTCCTACCACTTGAAGAGTTGGAGAGACGCGCAATCCTCGGAGCCATGCGAGAAGCTGGCGGAGACAAACTAATCGCAGCGCGTCTGCTTGGAATTGGTAAGACAACCTTGTATCGAAAGTTAAAACAGTATGAATCAAATGCTCAGCCTGATTGAACCCTAGCGTCTGTGCCGAAGTGGGAATCACTTCCCTAATTCTTCACCCTCTTCTTCTGTACAACCATGAAACTAAGCCGCTTAAAAGTTACCAGCATGGTCAGCCTTGTGCAGTGGAGTGGGCATGCAGTTCGTCACAGCTGGCAAAAAGAAAATCACCTGGCTCAAGCTTGCACGACACACCATCGATTATGCAGTTGCCGTCGCTGCAGCGGTTCTCTGTAGCTATTGGATCGTTTGGGGACCGTGGTGACCCGGCAATGAAGCGCACGCACGGCTTCGTTCAGAACGCTCATCGAAACTTGGCTACCTCTACGGCGGTTTCTGAGCCACCGTTAAAATCTCTTCCGCTCTTTGTGGATGATCGTTTTCAGGCAGTTTTCGACTCCAGCGGTGAAGCGCTAATCGTTATCGACCAAGCGGGCTGCATTCAACGAGCTAACGCTCGAGCCCGCGAACTGCTCCGCCTGAAGAGTCTAGCTACGCCACACGTTGGCCTTCTAGAATTTCTTGCCGCGCCGTCCAGTGTAGACTTTGCGGAGTTGTCCAGCCAAGGTACCGAATCGACAGCTTCGGCCACCCGCGATGCAATCCTGGCGTCGGGATTTCCGATAAAGATTACGCTGCGTGCCGCGCTGCCTGACTCTGAAGATCTCTTGCTGTGTCTCGAAGAAGGCTCTGTTGTGCAACAGGCCGAGAGAAAATCTCGGCAGTTGGAAGCTGAAATCGCCAGCATTCTTGATGCGGTGGCGGTTGGAATCGTCTTGTTCGCCCCCACCGGGCACTTGCGTTTCTCCAACGCACGTTTTGCCCAATATTTCTCGTTGGACCCGCAGCAACTACGGAAACTGGAAGGCTTTGAAGAACTGGACAGCTTGGTCGCCAAACGGTTTCGAGATCCCCAGGTTTTTGCCGAGCCCTGGAAGTCGTTCACCGCAGGCGAAGGCGTACCTCGTCATGACGAATTGGAGTTGACGCGCCCTTCGAGGCGTATCCTTGAACGTTTTTCGCGCCCCGTGCTGGATCGCGAAGGCCGCGCCGTCGGTTGGCTGGAGCTGTATAGCGATGTCACTGGCGAACGTGAGATCCAATCGACACTTTTGCAAACGGAAAAAATGGCAGCACTGGGCCAGTTAGTTTCCGGAATTGCCCACGAACTGAATAACCCCCTGACCACGATTATGGGATATGGCCAATTGTTGCTGGGCCACGGCCTCACTGCGCCGCAACTCTCAGAGGCCCGCAAGGTTTTTCAGGAAGCGGAACGCGCTCGCAGAATTGTCAAAAATCTTCTCTATTTCGCCCGCGAGAACAAGCCTGAAAGATCCCGCGTCAATTTAAACGAAATTGTCGAACGCACCCTGGCTTTGCGGAGCTATGAACTTCGCGTGGAGAACATCGTGATCGAGTGCGACCTTGCGGCCAATCTTCCCGAAACCATGGCCGACCCATATCAACTTCAGCAAGTTGTTCTGAATCTGCTCGCGAATGCGGAACAAGCGCTGCTTGAAGATCGCGGCCAAGGCCACGTCTGGATTCGAACACATCGCATCGGACGCAACCGCCTTTCCCTGGAAGTCTCCGATGATGGCCCAGGCATTCCCGCCGAAGTCGGATCTCGCATCTTCGATCCTTTCTTTACCACCAAGCCGTCAGACGTCGGCACCGGTCTGGGACTTTCCATCGTGTACGGAATCGTGCATCAGCACGGTGGAGACGTCAGTTTCGAAAACTTACCGGGAGGAGGAGCGCACTTCATTGTTGAACTGCCTCTCGTTGCAGTGCCGGCCAAAAATCAGGGAACGAGCATAACTCCAGCGGCCAGCACAAAATTCAACGTCAGCCGGGGACGAATCCTGGTAGTCGAAGACGAACCCACGATTGCTCAGCTAATAGTGGATGTTCTCCGCGAAGAAGGCCATCAAGTGGAAGCTGTTCTGGACAGCCAGGAAGGTTTGACGCGCCTTTCGCGCGGTTCCTATGACTTGGTTCTTTGCGATCTCCGCATGCCTCGCCTGGATGGCCCGGCATTCTACGACGCACTCGTCCGCGCCGGCGGCTCCAACCAGCAACAGATCATATTTGTCACTGGAGATACTCTGGCATCGCGAACATTGGAATTTCTTGAGTCCCATAACTTGCCGTACTTGGCCAAGCCGTTCCTGGTGGAAGAATTGAAGCTTGCGGTTAATTCCAAGCTCGAAAAAGATCGAGAGTTGCAGAAGAGACCACACTCCTCCCACGATTATCAAATGGAACCGGGGTTCAAGAAAGTCAGGGAGTCCTAAACATGGGAGGGAGAACGACGTTAGATTGCGAACGAGGGTCGGTCCTAATAGGCATGGCTGACGCACATCTTGCCGAGCGTTTCCTTGCGGTGCTCCAAAGGTGCATGAAGCCCGGCTCCGTTTTCGTTGCTGCGAATCTTCCCGATCTTTTCGAGCAAATGAAATGCGGCGTTTGGTCCGTGATTGCAATCTCCGACGACCTTGCCGGAAAGTTGCCGCTCATCGATGTTCTTCGTCAGGTGCGCGATGTGTCTCCCGTCATCCTTATCGCGCCTCAAGAACGGCAGACGGAAATTGCAGTGCTGGTAGCCGAAGGCAACGTTGATTTCGTGGCTCAGGTGGGAGACTTCTTGCCCCTGGCCGGGAGTTTGGTGGAACGCAGATCGCGCCGCACGCAGGAATCGGAAACGGTTGTGCGATACGCGCCGGAAGTTTCTCACCATGTTGCGGAAATCTTTCGTCATGAGATCAATAACCCTTTAACGGGCATTCTCGGCAACGCTGAACTTGTCCTGGCCCATGAAAACCGAATGTCCGTAACGGATATTCAGCGCCTTCGCACCATCGTAGATCTTGCCGTGCGCCTGCGCGAAACCATTCGTCGCCTGACCCACATGCTTCAGACTCAACCAGATCCTCTCAAATCCTGATCTTGCGGCTTCTGCGCGAGTTTAAGAAAGCTGCCTACCTGTCGCACTACGAGCTGAGACATTCGCGTCGTCAGCTATTTACTTCGGCCGCGAGTTTCCCTACCATGTGCCTTACCTGCAAGTTGCGCCTGGGCGCGATTTACTCTGGTGCGGCCATGCAGACAAACACAATCCTATGCCACGCGTACCCCGTCTTGTTGTAACTGAACCAAACGGCGCTCATCGCGAAGTGCCCATCGGTACAACACCCTTTCGAATTGGCCGTCAGGCCGGCAATGAGCTGACCTTGCGCGACAGCCGTATCAGCCGCCAGCAGGCGCAAATTCTTTCTGTCAACGGCGCCATGGTGTTGGAAGACATGGGCAGCCGCCATGGAACCTTCGTCAACGGCGAAAAAGTCCTGCGCCACGAATTGCAGCCGAAAGACACCGTCGATTTCGGCATGCCGGATTCCTACAAGCTCACCTTCCTGGGCCAGGGAGCCACAATCGAAGAGCTTGTGGAACGCGTGGAAGCTCCTGCGCCAACCCACGCGGGGTCCCGCGAACTGTATCACCTTGGCGTCCTGCTCGAAGTTGCCCGCACTCTCGGCACTGGTCTTTCGCTCGAAGACGTGCTCACCTCCGTGGTAGATGCCGCGATTCAGGTGACGCGCACCGAGCGTGGAGTCCTTTTGCTGGCCAATGAAAAAGGCGAGCTGAATATGATTGTCGCGCGCGACGCGCAACGTGGCACTTTGCGGCCCGATCAGTTGCAGGTGTCGCAAAGCGTGGTGAAAAGCGTGGCCAAAACTCGCCGTGAATTAATCGTAAGCGATACTGGCGAGGAAGGGGGCATGAACCAGCAAGAAAGCGTCGCTCGGCTCGAATTGCACACCATCGTGGCGATCCCTATCGATAAGCTGCCTATGATTGAAACCCTGGATGCGACAATTTCGACGCGGCAAGGCGAGCTCCTCGGCGTCCTATATCTCGATAGCCATGTTCCTTCCAGCGCATTCACCGATCTCGACCGCGAAGTTTTGCGCAGTCTGGCTCGTGAAGCCGCCACCGTGGTGGAAAATGCCCGTCTTTTTGCCTCCTCTCGCGCCAAGCAACGGTTGGATCACGAAATCGAAATTGCCAGCCAAATTCAGAAGACTTTGCTTCCCAAGGCTATGCCGAACACGCCAGAACTCTCGGTGGCTGGCTCGACGCTTTCGTGCCACTCGGTTGGCGGCGATTGCTTCGATGTGATTTCGCTGGGCAGCGGCCGCTATGGATTCTTTGTGGGAGACGTTTCCGGAAAAGGAATTTCGGCGGCTCTGCTTGCGACGCTGCTTCAAGGCGTTTTCTTTACTACCGCAGCGATGGACATCGCGCTTCCCGGCGTTTTTTCTCGCGTGAACCAGTATTTGTGCGAGCGGAGCGGTGACGACCGTTACGCCACCGTTTTCTACGGCGTCCTGGATAAGATGGGGCGGTTCGAGTACGTGAATGCCGGCCACGTCCCGCCGTTGCTGTTGCGTAAAGCGGGTGGTTTGGAAGGATTGGGCTCGGCCAACTTCCCAGTCGGGATGTTTTCGGAAGCGGAGTATCAAAGCACGCGCGTCCAGGTTGAGCCCGGCGACTTCCTGGTGATCTACACGGACGGCGTTTCCGAAGCCTCCAACAACCAAAACGAATTGTTCGAAGAGGCTCGGCTGCGCACTATCATGGAAGGTTTCAAAGGCACCACCGTGGAACAGTTAGGTGACACCATCCGTGAAGGCATGCGAGCTTTTACCGAAGGCGCGCCGCAGTCCGACGACATCACCATCCTGGTTGTTCAGTACAAGGGAAACGCTGGATGAAGCGTAAGCCCACGCCCCGCGTAGCTTCCGCCACGGCGATTGAAACGCTCGAACAAGTTGTATCCGTCCTCAATCCCGAAACAGAGCCCGGCGAACTTGCTGCCCAGATGGTGCGCGCCCTCGCTGCGCCTGGACGGCTCGAAGGCGCGCGGCTTTGGCGCATTGTGGATGGCGCGCCCGCAGTCTGGCAGGAAAGCGGTGAACTTCCTGCTCCAGACGTGCGCGGCATCCAAAACATTTTGCGCGGCAAAGAGTCCGGCAAAGACGGAACGAGCCATAAATGGCTGCTTGGGCGCACGGGAGATCCTGTTGGAGTGCTTGAAGCGTCGCTCAAAGAACCGCTCGATGACAGAACACGCGTATGGTTGGATTTGTTCAGGCGATACGCGGAAGTAGCGCTGGAAAGCAGCGAACGCCGCAATGCGGTCATTGAACTTTCCACTATCGTCGAGGCTACCAAGCGGCTCAACTCCACGCTCGACCTTGCTGAACTTCTGAACATCATTTTGCAGCTCACCACTCGCCAGACCGGAGCGGAACGCGGAACCGTCTTTCTGATCGATCGCGAACGTGGCGAAATTTGGTCGCTGGTAGGGATGGGTTTAGACCAGCACGAAATCCGGCTGCCCATTAGTCGGGGCATTGCCGGCTGTGTGGCTGCCAGCGGCGACACCATTAATTTGCCGGATGCCTACGCCGACCCGCGTTTTGAATCTGAAGTCGATCTTCGGCTTGGCTTCCGCACGCGATCGCTCCTCTGCCTTCCTATACGAAATAAGGATGGGGAGACCATCGGCGTCCTGCAACTTTTGAATAAGAAAGCTGGCCCCTTCACCCACGCGGATGAAGGCATGCTTCGAGCCATTTCCGATCACGTAGCTCTCGCGCTCGAAAACGCGCAACTCCATCGTGAAATGATTCACAAGCAAAGGATGGAGCGCGACCTCGCTCTGGCTCGGAGTATTCAGGTCGGCCTGTTGCCCGAACGCCCGCCTGAATTGGACGGATTTGATATC
>Ga0209007_1000089_pt1 | contig 55478 bp, 53 predicted proteins | sample JacPinW_OM1H0_O2_FD_187961 | JGI IMG/M metagenome (GOLD analysis project Ga0209007, IMG submission 187961) | Forest soil microbial communities from Algoma, Ontario, Canada - Jack Pine, Ontario site 1_JW_OM1H0_O2 (SPAdes) (version 2) | ecosystem: Environmental > Terrestrial > Soil > Boreal... | reverse complement strand
TGAAAATGCTGAAGGCGAAGCTCTACGAGCTGGAAGTGAACAAGCGCAACGCCGCCGCCAAGGTGCTCGAGGACTCCAAGTCCGACGTCAGCTGGGGCAATCAGATCCGTTCCTACGTGCTCGATCAGTCGCGCATCAAGGATCTGCGCACCGGCGTCGAGGTGGGCAACACCGCGGCGGTGCTGGACGGGGCGCTGGACCAGTTTCTGGAGGCCTCGCTCAAGGCGGGCGTGTGAGGCGCAGCGCCTGACATGCACGTAAAGCGTACCCGGACATGAGCAAAGGCAAAGACGAGGCGGCCGGCGGCGACGGCAACGGCGCTGGCGAGGAGAACAAGCTGATCGCCGAGCGGCGCGCCAAGCTCGCCGAGCTGCGCCCTCGGGGCGGCGCCTTTCCCAACGATTTCCGGCGCGACGTGCTCGCCGGCGAGCTGCACGCCTCCTACGACGAGCGCAGCGCCGAGTGGCTCGAGGCCAATCCGATCCGCGCCAACGTCGGCGGCCGGCTGCTCTCGAAGCGGCTGATGGGCAAGGCAAGCTTCGCGAAGATCGCGGACCGCACCGGGCAGATTCAGCTGTACCTGCAGGAGGAGACGCTCGGATCCGCTTACGAGGCCTTCAAGGCCTGGGACGTGGGCGACATCATCGGCGCGGGCGGGGTGCTGTTCCGCACCCGTACCGGCGAGCTGTCGGTGCGGGTCGAACGGCTGCGCCTGCTGACGAAGTCGCTGCGGCCGCTGCCGGACAAATGGCACGGGCTGGCCGACACCGAGACGCGCTACCGGCGCCGCTACGTCGACCTGATCGTGAGCGAGCCGGTGCGCGAGGTGTTCCGCGCGCGCGCCCGCATCATCCGCTACCTGCGTGACTTCCTCGACGCGCTGGATTTTCTCGAGGTCGAGACGCCGATGATGCAGCCGATTCCCGGCGGGGCGCTGGCGCGGCCGTTCAAGACCCATCACAACGCGCTCGACCTCGACATGTACCTGCGGATCGCCCCGGAGCTGTACCTGAAGCGGCTGATCGTCGGCGGCCTGGAGCGCGTTTACGAGATCAACCGCAACTTCCGCAACGAGGGCGTGTCGACGCAGCACAACCCCGAATTCACCATGCTCGAGCTGTACCTCGCCTACGCCGACTACCGCGAGCTGATGGACTGGGTCGAGAAGGCGGTGCGCGGGCTGGCCGACACGCTGTACGGTACGCAGCAGATCCGCTACCAGGGCCGCAGCTACGACCTGGCGAAGCCGTTCCGGCGTGTCACGGTCGAGCAGGCGATCATCGACAACAATCCCGGCATCGACCCGCTGTCGCTGCGCGATCTGACCTACCTGCGCAAGCGCTGCGAACAGCTCGGCATCAAGGCCGGCGCGCACGACGGGCCGGGGAAGCTGCAGATCGAGCTGTTCGAGAAGACCGCGGAAGCGACGCTCCTCGAGCCGACCTTCGTGCACGCCTATCCGGCGGAGGTCTCGCCGTTGTCGCGTCCCAACGATGCGGATGCGTTCCTCGCCGACCGCTTCGAATTCTTCCTCGCCGGGCGCGAGATCGCCAACGGCTTCTCCGAGCTCAACGATCCGGAGGAACAGGCGGCGCGCTTCCGCGCCCAGGCGGCGCGCAAGGACCGCGGCGACGAGGAGGCGATGTTCTACGACGCCGACTACGTGCGCGCGCTGGAATACGGCATGCCGCCGACCGCCGGGCTCGGCGTCGGCATCGACCGGCTGGTGATGTTCTTCACCGATTCAGCGTCGATCCGCGACGTGATCCTCTTTCCGCACATGCGGCCGGAGGGCTGAAGTCACTGCGGCAGTGCGTAGGGGAGCGCCAGCGGCTCGGCGTCGATGCTGAGCGACCCCTCGGCCGCGGCTGCTTCGCCACCAGCGCTGGCGGCGATCGCGAGCGGGGCGACCGCCAGGAACTCGCAGCGGCCGTCGGGCAGCTGCACGGCGCGTACCACCTTGAGTGCGCGCCCGTCGGTGAGCTGGCCGGCAGCGCCGGGCCCGAGCGCCTGCGGCGCGCGCGTGACGAAGCGCTGCAGACGCCGTTTGAGGCGGCCGCGGAAGTGCGCGCGTGCGATCACCTCCTGTCCCGTGTAGCAGCCTTTGTCGAAGGCGACGCCGCCGAGCACATCGAGGTTGAGCATCTGCGCGACGAACTCCTCCGAGGTTGCCGCATACACCTCGGGCTCTCCGCTCATCACCGCGAGCCGCTCCCAGGGCGCAGCGTCTCCCGGACCCGCCGCCGGCGGCGCGAGGGCGCCCCCGGCTGCCGGGCGCAGGGCGAGCCAGCGGCCGGGCTCGGCGGCGACACGCACGATGAGCGAACCCTGCACGCGCGTCACGGAATTCAGTGTCGCGGGAAGTGCTGCCGTCACGGGCACCGCTGCCGCGGCCGGCTGCTGCTGCGGCTCGTCAGCGGCGATGAGGCCGACGATCGACCAGCCCGCCGAGTCGTCCGACAGCTTCACTTTCGCACGCAGGATGAACTTCGCCAGCCGCGCCGCAACCGCGCCGAGGAGCTCGCGCGGCAGGATGGCGATCAGGTCTCCGGGAGCGAGCTCGAGCAGGCGCAGCAGCGCCACGGCGCGCCCCTGCGGGTTGTGATACCCGGCGAGCAGCGAGTGCTCGGCGCCCAGCTGCTCGAGGTCGTTCGACAGCTGGCCCTGCAGGAAGGACGCCGCATCCGCGCCGCGCGCGCGCAGCACGCCGAGGGAATCGAGTGCCACGTGTGAGATGGCGGTCATTCTGGCAGACTTGATGGGTATGCCGACGTCCGATCACAAGAGCGCGCGCCGCGCGTTCTAGTCTATGCCGACTCGACCGTTATCGCCCCATCTCGGGATATATAAGATGTCCCGGTACACGCTGGCGACATCCATCTTCAATCGCTTCACCGGAGTTGCGCTTTCGGCTGGGCTGGTGCTGCTCGTGTACTGGCTGCTCGCGGTGGCGGGCGGGCCGCGCAGCTTCGCGAGCGCTGCGCGGGTGCTGTCGCTGACGGTGATGAAGATTGTGTACGCCGGCTGCATCGTCGCGTTCTGCTTTCACATGGTTGCCGGCATCCGCCACCTGGTGTGGGACACGGGCAGGGGACTCGAGCGCCGCCAGTCGCAACGCAGCGCCTGGCTGGTGGTGGCGGTCAGCGTCCTGCTGATGCTCGCCGTCGGCTACTGCGCCTGGTTCGCAGGGGCGCGCGCGCCGTGAGCCTGCGCAGCCCCCTTGGCCAGGTGCTCGGAAGCGGCGCTGCCGGGGAGGGCGTGCATCACTGGTGGGCGCAGCGGCTCACCTCGCTCGCGCTGCTGCCGCTCACCATCTGGTTCGTCGTTTCGCTGCTCGCGCTTCCCTCGCTCGACTACCCGACGGTGGCGGGCTGGATGCACGGCAGCCTCACCGCGCTGCTGCTCATTCTCATGGTGCTGGTCGGCGCCTGGCACTCGCAGCTCGGGCTGCGCGTGGTGATCGAGGACTACGTGCACGGCGCCGGCAGCCGCACGCTGCTGCTGGTGCTGGTGCTGTTCGCGCACGTGCTGCTGGCCGCGGCCGGGGTGTTGGCGGTACTGCGCATGGCGTTCGGAGTGGCGCCGTGAGCGCCTACGAGCTCATCGATCACAGCTATGACGTCATCGTCGTCGGCGCCGGCGGCGCGGGGCTGCGCGCCACGCTCGGGCTGGCGGAAAGCGGCCTGTCGACCGCCTGCATCACCAAGCTCTTTCCCACCCGCAGCCACACGGTGGCCGCGCAGGGCGGCATCTCCGCCGCCCTCGGCAACATGGGCGAGGACGATTGGCGCTGGCACATGTATGACACCGTCAAGGGCTCGGACTGGCTCGGCGACCAGGATGCGATCGAGCTCATGTGCAAGGAGGCGCCCGCCGCGGTGATCGAGCTCGAGCACTACGGCGTGCCGTTCTCGCGTACCGACAACGGCCACATCTATCAGCGCCCGTTCGGCGGCATGACCACGCACTACGGCAAGGGCATCGCGCAGCGCACCTGTGCCGCGGCCGACCGGACCGGGCACGCGATGCTGCACACGCTCTACCAGCAATCGATCCGTCACGAGGCGACCTTCTTCATCGAGTACTTCGCCATCGATCTGATCATGGAGCAGGGGGTGTGCCGCGGGGTGGTGGCGCTGGATCTCAACAGCGGGACGCTGCACCGCTTTCGTGCGCACATGACGATCCTCGCGACCGGCGGCTACGGCCGCTGTTACTTTTCGTGCACTTCGGCGCATTCCTGCACCGGCGACGGCAACGCCATGGTGCTGCGCGCCGGGCTGCCGCTGCAGGACATGGAGTTCGTGCAGTTTCATCCCACCGGCATCTACGGCGTCGGCTGTCTGATCACCGAGGGGGCGCGCGGCGAAGGTGGCTACCTCACCAATTCCAGGGGCGAGCGCTTCATGGAGCGCTATGCGCCCAACGCCAAGGACCTGGCCTCGCGCGATGTGGTGAGCCGCGCCATGACCGTCGAGATCCGCGAAGGGCGCGGGGTGGGTCCCGAGCACGACCACATCGAGCTGCACCTCGAGCACCTCGGCGCGGGTGTCATCCACGAGCGGCTGCCGGGGATCGCGGAGACCGCGCGTATATTCGCCGGCGTGGACGTCACGCGCGAGCCGATCCCGGTACTGCCGACGGTCCACTACAACATGGGCGGCATACCCTGCAATTATCACGGCGAGGTGGTGCAGCCCAAGGACGGCAACCCCGACAGCGTGGTGCCGGGACTGATGGCGGTGGGCGAGGCGGCCTGCGTGTCGGTGCACGGCGCCAACCGCCTGGGCAGCAACTCGCTGCTCGATCTGGTGGTGTTCGGACGCGCGGCGGCGCGCCGCTGCGTGCAGCTGCTCACCCCGGGCGCCGACCAGCAGCCGCTCGCCGCCGACGCCGGCCACGCGACACTCGAGCACCTCGAGCGGCTGCGCCAGGCCAACGGCCCGCGCGGCACCGCGCAGATCCGCCTCGAGATGCAGAAGACCATGCAGATCGATGCGGCGGTGTTTCGCACCGGCGAGAGCCTGGCCCAGGGCATCGACAGGATCGGCGCCACTTTCGACTCGTTTGCGGACGTGCACGTCAGCGACCGCTCGCTCATATGGAACAGCGATCTGATCGAGACGCTCGAGCTGGAGAACCTGCTGCTGCAGGCGACCGCCACCATCCACTCGGCGGCCAACCGTACCGAGAGCCGCGGCGCCCACGCCCGCGAGGACTTCCCGGCGCGCGACGACCAGAACTGGCTCAAGCATACCCTGGTGTGGGTCGAGGGGCCGAAGCGCGCGCGCTTCGACTACCGTCCGGTGCACCTGAATACCCTGACGAGCGACGTCGAGTCGTTTCCCCCGAAGGCGCGCACCTATTGAACGGGTTGCCAGAGATCCATCATGAGTGAATTCCGCCTGCCCGCCCACTCGCGCATCGTGCCCGGAGTCAGCCACCCGGCGCCCGCCGGGGCTACCGGGGTGCGCACGCTGCGCATCTACCGGTTCGATCCGGACAGCGGCCGCAATCCGCGGCTCGATATCTTCCGTCTCGATCCGGGCAGCTGCGGGCCGATGGTGCTCGATGCGCTGATCCAGATCAAAGCGGGCATCGATTCCACACTCACCTTCCGCCGCTCCTGCCGCGAGGGCATCTGCGGATCGTGCGCCATGAACATCAACGGTCTGAACCGACTCGCCTGCACCACCTCCATGAGGGATCTGTCGGGCGAGATCCGCATCTACCCGTTGCCGCACATGCCGGTGGTCAAGGACCTGGTGCCCGATCTCACCGGCTTCTACGCCCAGTACGCGGCGGTGAAACCCTGGCTGCAGACCCGCACGCCGGCGCCCCCCGACCGCGAGCGGCTGCAGACCAAGGAGGAGCAGGAAAAGATCGACCGCCCGGCCGCGTGCATCCTGTGCGCCTGCTGCTCGACGGCCTGCCCGAGCTACTGGTGGAACAGCGATCGTTTCCTCGGGCCGGCGGCGCTCCTGGCCGCCTACCGCTGGATCATCGACAGCCGCGATGAGGCGGCCGGCGAGCGGCTGGACGAGCTCGAGGATCCGTTCCGTCTCTACCGCTGCCACACCATCATGAACTGCACCGACGTCTGCCCGAAGGACCTGAACCCGGCCAAGGCGATTGCCGAGATCAAGAAGATGCTCGTCCTGCGCGAGATCTGAGGCATGGGGGTCTTGCAGCCACACCCGGGGCGGCTGCTGTGGCGCTGCCGGCGCGGCATGAAGGAGCTGGACGTGATGCTCGAGCGCTTCGCGCGCGGCGCGCTGGTACAGGCCCCGGCGCAGGAGCGGGCGCTGTTTGAAGAGCTCCTGGCGCTGCCCGACCCCCTGCTGGCGAGCTACCTGCTGGACGGGGAGGTGCCCCCCGAGGCCCCTCTGGCGGGGCTCGTGGCGCGCATCCGGGACTTATGTCGCTTGCGGGGTGTGCCGGCGGTATTCTGACCGTCCAGTGCTGAACTTTCCATTGAGGTCACAGTCTATTCGGACTCCAGGGCGCGCATGGGCGCCGACGTAAGCGATCTGAGCCTGGTACGCCGTGTTCAGCGCGGCGACAAGGGGGCGTTCGATGCGCTGGTCCTCAAGTACCAGCACAAACTCGTCAAGCTGGTCATGCGCTACGTACGCAACCCCGCGGAGGCCGAGGACATTGCCCAGGAGGCCTTCATCAAGGCCTACCGCGCACTGCCGCAGTTCCGCGGCGACAGCGCCTTCTACACCTGGCTGTACCGCATCGCGATCAACACCGCCAAGAATGCCGTCGTCTCGCGCGACCGCAGTCCGATCGAGTACAACATCGACCGCAGCAACGATGAGTCTTACGAGATGCAAGGCCGAATGAAAGATTCCGAGACCCCTGAAGGTCTGGTGCTGACCGAGGAGATCCGCTCGATCGTCAACGCCGCGATCGACGCCCTGCCGGAGGATCTGCGGACTGCCATCGTACTGCGCGAGCTCGAGGGGCTGTCCTACGAGGAGATTGCCGCCACCATGGACTGCCCGGTGGGCACGGTGCGTTCGCGCATCTTCAGGGCACGCGAAGCGATCGATCGGCGTCTGCGCGAAGTGTTCGAAGGTGGGCTGGGACGTGCGGAGGAGCTGGGATGAACGAGGAGCTGGACAGTCAGCTGTCCGCAATGTTCGACGACGCGCTGCCGCCGGCGGAGTGCGAGCTGCTGGCGCGGCGGCTGTCGCGCGATGAGCAATTGAAGGCCCGCTGGGGCCGTTACGCGGTGATCGGTGCTGCGATCCGCGCCGAGCGGGGCGTGCGCCTGAACGCGCGCGTCGCCGGACGGGTGAACGCGCGCATCGTGTCGGAGCCGGCGCTGAGCGGGAGCTCCGCGCCGTCGCGCGCCGGCCGCGGACGGCTCGCCTGGTGGCAGCCGCTGGCCGGCAGCGCGGTCGCCGCCGGCGTCGCGGCGTTGGCGATCCTGTGGCTGCGGGCGCAGGCGCCACCCGCCGCAGCGCCGCTCACGGCGCAGGCGGCCGCGCCCAGCCAGTCACGACCCGCGGCAGCACACCCGCTAGTCGCGGCGGAGCGGATGCGCGACGCGATCAGCTTTGTGGTGCCGCCCGCCAACGCTGCGCCGGCTCCGCTGCTGATGCCGAGCACCGAGCTGGCCAACTACGTGGTGGCGCACAGCATGTTCTCCTCGCCGGTCACACGGCGCAATCTGCTGTCGGCTTTCATGACCAGCGAAGCGGCCGGCGCCGCCATCGCAGCCCCCGCACTGCCCGTCCCCGATGCGCAGAGCCACGCTCAGTAGAGCCCCGCACACGAGAGCGCTGCGCACCAGCACGCGGCTTTCAGCCTTGCTGCTGGTGTGGGCGGCCGGCGCCGCGGCGAGCGCCATGGCCGCGGCACAGGCCCCCGCGCAGAAGACCGGACCCGATCCGACCGCCTGGCTCGAGCGCATGAACCACGCGCTCAACACGCGCAACTACGACGGCACCTTCTCCCACTGGCACGGCGGCGCGGTGGAGATGCTGCGCATCATCCACCGCGTGCAGGACGGCCAGGTGTCCGAGCGGCTGGTGTCGCTCGACGGCTCGGGACGCGAGCTCATCCGCCGCGGCGCCAGCCTCACCTGCTATCTGCCTGACAAGCGCACCGTGCTGGTGGAGCGGCGCCCGCCGCAGGAGTCGCTGGTCGGCTTTCCGGGGGCGGTCAACGGCTCGACCGCGGGTTTGTACGACGTCCGCGAGGTGACTCGCATGCGGTTGAACCGTCGCGACACGCACCTCATCACCATCTCGCCGAAAGACAATTACCGATACGGCTACCGGCTGTGGATCGACGATTCCACCGCGATGCCGCTCAAGTCGCAGCTGTGCGATGCCCGCGGCAACCTCATTGAGCAGATCGTGTTCGCGAACCTGACGCTGTCGGCGCACATCCCCGACTCCGCGTTCAAGCCGGAGGTCTCGACCGAAGGATTTCAGTGGCTGCGCAGCGACCCTACGGGCGCGCCGGACACGACGCCGGTCACCGAATGGAGCGCGCAGAAGCTGCCGCCGGGATTTCGCATGCTGCTGCACCGCCTGCAGACCCTCCCGGGCGCGCCCGGCCGGGTCGATCACCTGGTGTTCAGCGACGGGCTGGCTTCGGTGTCGGTTTTTATCGAGGTGCGCCCGGTGGGGCCCGAGCAGGCGCGGCTGTCGCAATCGGCGACGGTCGGATCATCCTCCGCATTCTCGATCGTCGTCGACGGACACAAGATCACCGCCGTGGGTGAGGTTCCCCCGGAGACCGTGCGTTTCATTGCCTCCCAGGTCAAGGCCGAGGACTCCGTCTCCGGCGCCCCGCGCCCGTGATTGTCAATCGGCTCGGGTGAGCGGCGCATCTCCCCCGGGACGCCTGACCGTCGTCCAGCGGCGCGACTGCGAGCTGTGCGAGGCGATGCTGCACGAGCTGGCCGTCCTGGCGCGCAGCTGCGCCCTGCCGCCGGTGGACGTCGTCGACGTGGATTCCGATCCCCAACTGCTGCGCCGCCACGGACTCGACGTGCCGGTGCTGCTGCTCGACGGCGCGGTCGTGTGCCGCCACCGGCTGGATGCGGGGGAGCTGCGGCGGCTGCTGCGGTGAGTCCATTGGAAAAATCGCCTTGCGGCGATTTTTCGGACATCAGCTTCGGTGCCGGACCCCAACTTCCCTATAATGCGCCCGCCGCTTGACTTCGAAAGGCGCGGCGAGGTTAAGCAACTGCCCGCGGGATTCATGCGCCAGATACGCAACTTTTCCATCATCGCCCACGTAGATCACGGCAAATCGACGCTCGCCGACCGCCTCATCCAGCTGTGCGGCGGACTGGCCGACCGCGAGATGCAGGCGCAGGTCCTCGATTCGATGGATCTCGAGCGCGAGCGCGGCATCACCATCAAGGCGCAGAGCGTCACCCTTTATTACACGGCGCACGACGGCGAACGCTACCAGCTCAACATGATCGACACGCCGGGGCACGTGGACTTCTCCTACGAAGTCTCGCGTTCGCTGGCCGCCTGTGACGGGGCGCTGCTGGTGGTCGACGCCTCGCAGGGCGTCGAGGCGCAGAGCGTCGCCAACTGCTACACCGCGACCGAGCAGGGCCTGGAGGTGCTGCCGGTCATCAACAAGATCGACCTGCCGTCGGCGGACCCCGAGCGGGTGATCCGCGAGATCGAGGAGATCATCGGCATCGAGGCGCGCGACGCGGTGCGCGTCAGCGCCAAGACCGGCGCCGGCGTCGCCGAGCTGCTCGAGGTCCTCATCCGGCGCATCCCCGCGCCGCGTGGCGACGGCGCGGCGCCGCTGCAGGCGCTGATCATCGACTCGTGGTTCGACAACTACGTGGGCGTGGTGTCACTGGTGCGGGTCATGAACGGCGCGCTGGCGACCGGCGACCGGATGCAGGTGGTCTCGACCGGCCGCAGCTACCACGTCGACCGGCTGGGACGCTTCACGCCCAAGCCGGTGGTCGAGCGCGAGCTATCCGCGGGCGATGTGGGCTTCGTGGTCGCCGGCATCAAGGAGATCGACGGCGCGCCGGTCGGCGACACCATCACGCTGGAGAACCGGCCGGCGCCGCAGCCGCTGCCGGGCTTCAAACAGATCAAGCCGCGCGTGTTCGCCGGGATGTTCCCGGTTAACTCCGAGGACTACGAGAAGTTCCGCGACGCGCTCTCGAAGCTGCGCCTGAACGACTCGGCATTGCACTACGAGCCCGAGTCCTCCGGAGCGCTCGGCTTCGGCTTCCGCTGCGGGTTCCTGGGACTGCTGCACATGGACATCGTGCAGGAACGGCTCGAGCGCGAGTACCAGCTGACCCTGGTCACGAGCGCACCGACGGTGGTGTACGAGGTGGCGCGCAGAGACGGCGCCATCGAGTACGTCGACAATCCGGCCAAACTGCCGCCGGCCGGCGACATCGAGGAGATCCGCGAGCCGATCATCCTCGCCACCATCCTGGTGCCGCCCGATCACGTCGGCGCGGTGCTCAAGCTCTGCAACGACAAGCGCGGTACCCAGAAGAAGATGCTGTACCTCGGTACGCAGGTGTCGCTGCAGTACCAGCTGCCGCTGGCGGAGGTGGTGCTGGACTTCTTCGACCGCCTCAAATCCGTGAGCCGCGGCTACGCCTCGTTCGACTACGACTTCAGCCATTTCGAAGCCGCGCCGCTCGTCAAGCTCGACATCCTCATCAACGGCGACAAGGTCGATGCCCTGTCGATCATCGTGCACAAGGACAGCGCCTACCAGCGCGGCCGCGAGCTGGTGGACAAGATGCAGGAGCTGATTCCGCGGCAGATGTTCGAGGTGGCGGTGCAGGCCGCCATCGGCAGCGCGGTGATCGCGCGCGCCACCGTCAAGGCGCTGCGCAAGAACGTGCTCGCCAAGTGCTACGGCGGCGACGTCACCCGCAAACGCAAACTGCTCGAGAAACAGAAGGAAGGCAAGAAGCGCATGAAACAGCTGGGACACGTGGAAATTCCGCAGGAGGCGTTCCTCGCGGTTCTCAGGGTCGGGCGGCGGAGCTAGGGAAGAGATCATGCTGGACATGCTGATGCCGCTCCTGGTGCTGCTCTCGTGGCTGGCGCTGCCGGTCGCAGTGATATGCGTGGTCGACGACTGGCTGCTGCGGCCGCAGCGTGCGGCGCGTCTGGGTCCCGGGCCGCGCGATGGCGCCGCGATGCGCGCGCTTTACGGCGTGCTGCCGGTGCTGATCGGAGCTGCGGTGCTGCGGCTGCTGCTCGCCGAACGCCTCGACTTCAGCGCCGTGCTGCTCGCCATCACCGTGGTGACCGGGGTGGTGTGGGCATTCGACGTGCGGGTGCTGCGCCCGCGGCGCGCGGCGGCGGCGCGCGCCGCCGGGCGCGATCCGGGGCTGGTTCCCGAGCCCGGCACGGTCGACTACGCCCGCAGCTTCTTCCCGGTGGCGCTGGTGGTGCTGCTGCTGCGCGCCTTCGTGTTCGAGCCGTTCCGCATCCCCTCCGACTCCATGATGCCGACGCTGCTCGACGGCGACTTCATCATCGTCAACAAGTACGCCTACGGGCTGCGCCTGCCGGTGCTCAACCGCAAGATACTCGCCGTCGGCGAGCCGCAGCGCGGTGACGTGGTGGTGTTCCGCTATCCCATAGACCCCTCGACCAACTTCATCAAGCGCCTGGTGGGGCTGCCCGGGGATCACGTGGTGGTGCAGGACAACCGCATCATCATCAATGGCAAGGAGGTGCCGTTCACCTACGACGCCAAGTACAACGACGGCTGCTATGAGAACCTGACGCAGATCGACGAGCACCTCGGCAAGCACGATCACAAGGCGATCTTCTGCCCGGTGGCGCTCGACCGGCAGCCGGTGCTGCCGGGCTGCAGCCGCGGCGGTGTGCGCGGCTACGTCTGCGGGGACGAGGATGCGCCCGGGTTCATGCGCACGCCGCCATTTGTCGGCGACGTGCCGCCGGGGCAATATCTGATGATGGGCGACAACCGTGACAACAGCGACGACGGCCGCTCGTGGGGGTTCGTGCCCGAGCAGAACCTGGTCGGCAAGGCGACCCGGATCTGGTTCAATTGGGATCCACATCGTGCCGGCGGTCCGCAGTGGCACCGCATCGGCATGGCCATTCACTGACGCCGGTAGTGGGCGGGGAGTTGCAATCGATGCGCACGAGGCAGAAGGGCGTCACGGCGATTGGCTGGATCATCCTGATGATCCCGTTTGCGATGGTAGGTTATGCCGGCATCCGCCTGGCGCCGGTGTACCTCAACTACATGAAGGTGGTGCGCGCCCTGGACGAGGTCGCGGGCGACCCCGACGGCGGCAGTCTGACTCCCGAGTCGATCCGCACCAAGATCGACCGGCATTTCGAGATCGACATGGTCGACTATCCGACCGCCAAGGACATGAAGATCACGCGCGACGGCACCACCTGGGAGGTGGAGGCGACCTACGAGGACGACGCGCCGCTGTTCTCCAACATTTCCCTGCACGTGGTGTTCGACAAGCTGGTCCACACGCGGGGTGGTGGGGCTGGGGGTGGCGGCTAGCGGCATGAGCGGCGCCGACGCGCCCGGGCGCTGGGTACGCGCGGCGCTCGGTTACCAGCCGCGCGACCCCGAGCTGTTCCGTGCCGCCCTGACCCACCGCAGCGCCGCCGGCGCCAACAACGAGCGCCTGGAATTCCTCGGTGACGCGGTGCTGAATCTACTGATCGCCGAGCAGCTGTATCGCGCCTTTCCCGACGCGGACGAGGGCGACCTGAGCCGGCTGCGGGCGCGGCTCGTGAGCCGCGAGCCGCTGGCCGAGGTGGCAGCCCAGCTCGAGCTCGGCAACGTGCTCAGGCTCGGCTCGGGGGAGCTCAAGAGCGGCGGCTTTCGCCGCCAGTCGATCCTCGCCGACGCGCTCGAGGCCGTGTGCGGGGCCGTGTTCCTCGACGGCGGCCTGGCCGCGGCCGAACCGGTAGTGAAAGCGCTGTTCGCGCCGCGGGTGGCCGCGCTACCCGATCCCGCGACGCTCAAGGACGCCAAGACGCGCCTGCAGGAGTATCTGCAGGAGCGCGGCCTGGCGCTGCCGCGCTACCGCGTGGTGCGCGTCGAGGGCGCAGCCCACGCGCAGACCTTTCGTGTCAGCTGCGAGGTCGCCGCCTTCGGGCGTCGGGTGCAGGGCGGGGGCTCGAGCCGCCGGCGCGCCGAGCAGGAAGCCGCCGAGCGCATGCTCGGAGAGATCGATCAGGGCCAGGTCCCGGAGCAGCGCGCATGACTGGCGCGGCGGTGGAGTTTCGCAGCGGCTTTGCGGCGCTCGTCGGCCGGCCGAACGTCGGCAAATCGACGCTGCTCAACGCGCTGGTGGGCGAGAAGCTCAGCATCGTCACGCCGCGCCCGCAGACCACGCGGCACCGCATCCTCGGCATCCTCGCGCTGCCGCAGGCGCAGATCGCCTTCGTCGATACCCCGGGGCTGCACCGCGAGGCGCGCCGCGCGCTCAACAAGGCGATGAACCGTACCGCGGCCGCAGCGCTCGAGGACGCCGATCTCATCGTGCTGGTGGTGGAAGCGCTCAAGTGGACTCCCGAGGATGAGCTGGTGCTGGCACGCATCGCGCGCTCGGGTCGGCCGGCACTCGCGGCCGTGAACAAGATCGATCGCGTGCGCCCGCGCGAGCGACTGCTGCCGTATCTGGCGGAGCTCGCCGCGCGCCATGAGTTCCGCGCCGTCGTGCCGGTCTCGGCGCTGAAGTCCGACAACCTCGAGGATCTGCGCCGTACCATCGCCGCGCAGCTGCCGGAGTCGGCGCCGCTCTATCCCGCGGGCGAGCTCACCGATCGCAGCCACAGCTTCCGCATCGCGGAGCTGATCCGCGAGAAGCTGACCCTCGAGCTCAATCAGGAAGTGCCCTACGGCATTGCCGTGGAAATCGAGCGCCTGGCGGAGGAGGACGGGCAGCTGGTGGTGGATGCGGCGATCTGGGTCGACCGTGACGGCCAGAAGCCGATTGTCATCGGGGCGCAGGGGGCGCGGCTGAAGCGCGTGGGACGTGCGGCGCGGCTCGCGATCAACGAGCTGCTCGGCCGCCGCGTGCACCTCACGCTGTGGGTGAAGGTGCGCGAGAACTGGGCCGACAACGCGCGTGCGCTCCACGAACTGGGGGTCGAGTGAGCGCCGCACCGCGCCGCGTCGAGCTCACGCCCGGCTACATCCTGCACCACCAGCCGTGGCGCGACACCAGCCGGATTCTCGAGGTGCTGACCCGCGAGCACGGGCGGCTGACGCTGTTCGCGCGCGGCGTGCGCGCGCCAGCGGCTAAGCTCGCCCCGGTGCTGCAACCCTTCCAGCTGCTGCTGCTGTCGTGGAGCGGCCGCGGTGAGGCGCCGCGGTTCACCGGCGCGGAGCGTGCCAACGGCGTGGCGCCGCTCCCCGGTGCCTGCCTGATGGCGGCTTTCTATCTGAACGAGCTGCTGCTCAAGCTCACTACCCGTCACGATCCGCAGCCGCTGCTGTTCGATCACTATCACGAGGTGCTCGAGCGGCTGCGCGAGGGCAGCCCGCTCGAGCCCGCATTGCGGGTATTCGAGAAACGCCTGCTGACACTCGTGGGCTACGGGCTGGATCTGACCACCGAGGCGCGCGGCGGCGCGCCGCTCGAGCCGGACCGGTACTATGATTTCCGCCCCGAGCAGGGGCTGGTGCCGGTGGCCGCGAGCAGCGCGGGAGCGCTCGCGGGGCGTTCGCTGCTGGCGCTGCACGAGGAGCGCTTGAGCGAAGCGCGCGAGCTCGCGGATGCGCGGCGGCTGCTGCAGGCGGCGCTCGGCGCATGTCTCGAGGGCCGGCCGCTCGCCACGCGCGCGGTGGCGAAATCCATGCTGCGAAAGGCGGCGCATTCGTGAGCGGGCATTCATGAGCGGGCCCATCGCCCTCGGCGTCAACATCGATCACGTGGCGACGCTGCGCCAGGCGCGGCGCGGCCACGATCCCGATCCGGTGCACGCGGCGCTGGCCGCGGAGCTCGCCGGTGCCGATGCCATCACGCTGCATCTGCGCGAGGACCGCCGCCACATCCAGGACCAGGACGTGCAAGCGCTGCGCGGGCGGCTGCAGACGCGCATGAATCTCGAACTGGCGGTCACTGACGAGATGCTGGCGCACGCCGCCGCCGTGCGCCCGCAGGACTGCTGCCTGGTGCCAGAGCGGCGCACCGAGCTGACCACGGAGGGCGGGCTGGCGGTGGTGGGGCAGGTGCCGCGGCTCAAGGTCGCGGTCGCAGCGCTCGCGGCCCGCGGCATCCGGGTGGCGCTGTTCATCGACCCGGACGCGGCGCAGATCGAGGCGGCGGCCGAGACGCTCGCCCCGGCGGTCGAGCTGCACACCGGCGCGTACGCCAACGCCGCCGGGGCCGCCCAGGCCGTGGAGCTCGAACGACTCAGGGAGGCCGCGCGCCGTGGCGCGCGCCTCGGGTTCGAAGTGCACGCCGGGCACGGACTCGACTACCACAACGTACAGCCGATCGCCGCAATCCCCGAGGTGGTCGAGCTCAACATCGGGCACGCGATCATCGCCCGCGCGGTGTTCACCGGCATCGAGGTCGCGGTGCGCGAGATGAAGGCGCTGATGACGGCGGCGCGCACATGATCTTCGGTATCGGCGTGGACGTGCTCGAGACGCGGCGGATCGCCGCTACGCTGACGCGCTTCGGCGACCGCTTTGTTGAGCACCTGCTGATGCCTGCGGAAGCCGCGCAGCTGGCGCGCACGCAGCGTCGCGAGCGCTTTCTCGCCATGCGCTTCGCCGCCAAGGAGGCGATCGTCAAGGCGCTCGGCACCGGCTTTGCGCACGGTATCTGGATCCGCGACGTCGGCGTGGTGCAGAACAGCTTCGGCAAGCCCGAGGTGGTGTACTCCGAGCGCGGCGAGCAGGTGCGGCGGCGTCTGGGAGTGGGCGAGGCGCACGTCACGCTCACCGACGAGGCGGGACTCGTGGTCGCGGTGGCGGTGCTGATGAAGGCCGCATGAACATCCTGGCGTTCGACATCGAGACGGTGCCGGACGTCGAGCTCGGACGGCGACTCTACGGGCTCGAGGGGCTCGCGGATGCCCAAGTCGCCAAAGCCATGTTCGCGCTGCGCCGACAGGTCACCGGCGGGGACTTTCTCTCGCTGGAGCAGCACCGCGTGGTGGCGATCGCCTGCGCGCTGCGCAACGGCGACGGCTTCACGGTGTGGAGCCTGGGCGAGCCCGGGGCGGGCGAAGGCGAGCTGGTGCAGCGCTTCTTCGACGGGCTCGGCAAGCTCTCGCCGAACCTCGTGTCCTGGAACGGCTCGGGATTCGATCTGCCGGTGCTCAACTACCGGGCGCTCCTGCACGGCGTGCGCGCGCCGCGCTTCTGGGAGACGGGCGACGAGGATCCCGCCTTCCGCCACAACAACTACCTGAGCCGCTATCACTGGCGGCACACCGATCTCATGGACGTGCTGTCGGGCTTCGGCTCGCGCAACCGCGTGTCGCTCGCCAACATGGCATGCCTGCTCGGATTGCCCGGTAAGCTCGGCTTCGACGGTGGGCAGGTGTGGGATGCCTGGGAGCGCTCCGATCTGGCCGGCATCCGCCGCTATTGCGAGACCGACGTGCTGAACACCTATCTCATCTACCTGCGCTTCGAGCAGTTGCGGGGGCACCTGACGGCTGCGCGGCACGCCGAGGAGCTGGAGCGGGTGCGCGCCTGGCTGCGCGCGGCGCAGCAGCCGCACTTCGAGCGCTTCCTGGCCGCCTGGAGCGAGCCCGCTTGACTGCCTGTGCGCCGACGACGCCCCGCGCGACGCCGGCCACCGCGGAGGAGACCGCGACCGTCGCCGGACTCACTCACGAGGGCGAGGGGGTGGTGCGTGGCGGCAAGACCGTGTTCGTGCCCGGCGCACTCCCCGGCGAGCGCATCCGCTTCCGGCGCGCGCGCCGCCACCGCCAGCATGACGATGGCGAGCTTCTCGAGGTGCTCGAGCCCTCGCCCGAGCGCGCCATGCCCGGGTGCCCACATTTCGGCCTCTGCGGCGGCTGCGCGCTGCAGCACCTCGAGCCGTCGGCGCAGCTGCTCGCCAAGGAGCGGGAGCTCAAGGAGACCCTGGCGCGGGTGGCGCGCGCCGAGCCCGCGAGGTGGCTGCCGCCGCTCGCCGGTCCCGCGTGGGGCTACCGGCGCCGGGCGCGCCTCGGTGCGAAGTACGTGCACCGCAAGGCGCGCGTGGTGGTCGGATTCCGTGAGCGCGCCGCGCCGTACGTGGCGGACCTGGCCACCTGCCGCGTGCTGGCCGCGCCGGCCGACACCCTCATCGCGCCGCTCGCCGGGCTTCTCACCGGGCTCACGATCCGCGAGCGCGTGCCGCAGATCGAGCTGGCGGTGGGAGACGACGCGACCGCGCTGGTGCTGCGCGTGCTCGAGGCGCCGGCCGCGCAGGATCTGGCGCAGCTGCGGGAGTTCGCCGCGCGCCACCGGGTGCGCCTGCTGCTGCAGACCGGAGGACTCGAGTCGATCGCCGAGCTCACGGCGGACGCAGACGGCGGCGCAGCCGCGTCCGCCGCCGGCGTCGCACCGCTCCACTATGGGCTCGAGCGCTTCGGCCTGACGCTCGAGTTCGCGCCGACGGATTTCATCCAGGTCAACGGTCCGGTCAACCAGGCGCTGGTGGCGCGCGCGCTCGAGCTGCTCGCGCCCGGGCCCGGCTCGCGGGTGCTCGACCTCTACTGCGGAATAGGTAACTTCACTCTGGCGCTGGCGAAATCTGCCGCGAGCGCGGTGGGGGTCGAGGGCGAGAGTGCGCTCATCCGTCGCGCCCGCGCCAACGCCGTGCGCAACGGTGTCGGCAACGTCGAGTTCCACGCCGCGGATCTCGCCGCTGCGCCCGATCCCGGCGCTGCGTGGCTGCGCGAACCCTGCTCGCACGTGCTCATCGATCCGCCGCGCACCGGCGCGCACGCGGTGCTCGGCGCGGTGGCGCAACTCGCACCCGAGCGGATTCTGTACGTTTCCTGTCACCCGGGAAGCCTGGCGCGCGACCTCGAGGCTCTGGTGCACGAGCACCGCTTCAGGCTCGAGGCCGCGGGAGTCGTCGACATGTTCCCGCACACCTCCCACGTGGAATCGCTGGCACTGCTCGAGCGAACATGAGTCTCGGACCGCTGATGATCGACCTCGAAGCCACCGCCCTCGGCGGCGCGGAGCGCGAGCTGCTGCGCCACCCGCTGGTCGGCGGCGTGATTCTTTTCGCGCGCAACTACACCGATCCCGCCCAGCTGAGCGCGCTCGTCGAGGCGATCCACGCCGTCCGCAGCCCGTCGCTCATCGTTGGCGTGGATCACGAGGGCGGCCGCGTGCAGCGTTTCCGCACCGGTTTCTCGCTCCTGCCGGCCGCTCGCCGTCTGGGAAGAGCGTTCGACGTGGACGCGCGCGCCGGACTGGCCTTCGCCCGAACCATGGGCTGGCTGATGGCCGCCGAGCTGCGCGCGCACGGGGTCGACGTCTCGTTTGCACCGTGCGTCGACCTCGACTACGGGGTGAGCGAGGTCGTCGGCGAGCGGGCGCTGCACCGGGACTCGGAAGTTGTCGGCCAGCTGGCCGTCGCCTACATGCACGGCATGCGGGACGCCGGCATGGCGGCTACCGCCAAGCACTTTCCGGGTCACGGCGCGGTCGTTGCGGACTCGCATCTCACACTGCCGGTCGACCGGCGGGCGCTCGAGGACATGGGCCCGGATCTCGCCCCCTACAGGCGCCTGATCGCCAACGGTCTGCCGGCCGTCATGGTGGCCCATGTGCTGTATCCCGCGGTGGATACGACCCCTGCGAGCCTCTCCGGGCGTTGGATTCGGGACGTGCTGCGCGGTGAGCTGGGCTTTCAGGGGGTAGTGTTCAGCGATGATTTGTCAATGGGGGGTGCGGCGGCCGCCTACGGGGACGTGGTAACCCGGGCGCGGCAGGCCCTGTCGGCAGGTTGCGACATGCTTCCGGTCTGCAACAATCGGGCGAGCGTCGTTGAGCTCCTGGATCACCTGGATCTGGAGCCCCAGCCGGCGTCCAGGCTGCGCCTGGTGCGCCTGCATGGCCGTGCCGCGCCCGACCGTGCTCAGCTTCTGGCCTCCCCCGAATGGGCGCGCGCACGGGAGGCGCTCGCCGCGAGCGATGCGGCGCCTCCCCTGACCCTGCAGCCGGTACGCGAGCCATGAACGGCTGGACACTCGAGGCCTGGCGTGGGGTCGTCGAGGCTGCCCCCGAAGGCATCGTCATCTGCGATGCGACGGCCGCCGACTGTCCGGTGGTATTCGTCAACGCGGCGTTCTCGCGCATGTGCGGTTATCCGGCCGCGGCGCTGCTCGGCAACAACCTGCGGATGCTGCAGGCGGCGGACCGCGAGCAGGAGTCGCGCATGCGGCTGCGCGACGCGCTGGCCAGGGGCGAGCCGGCACGCGTGCTGGTGCGCAACTACCGCCCCGACGGTTCGCTGTTCTGGAACGAGGCGGCCATCCAGCCGTTGCGCAACGGCGGCGGCCAGGTGACGCACTTCATCGGATACCACCGCGACGCGAGCGATCGGCAGAAGGGCGCGGATCGTGCGCCTGCGGGATTGCCTTCCTGGCTGCGGGAAGACCGCCTCACCGGGCTCCATTCGCGCGCGTACTTCGAGGAGCTGCTGCAGCGTGACTGGATGCTCGCGCAACGCGACTCGCACGAGATCGGCCTCACGCTGTTCGACATCGATGATCTCGGCGCCTACAACGACAAGTTCGACCGCGCCGCGGGCGATGCCTGCATCCGGCGCGTCGCGCGCGTCATCGGCGCCTCCTACCGGCGTGGCGGCGATCTCGTCGGGCGCTGGGAAGGCGGCATGTTCGCCGTGCTGACGCAGGGGGATGCGGCCGAGCGAGCTTCGGACTACGCGCGCATCGTTGCGCAGCGGGTGCGCGACCTCCTCATGCATCACCCGTCCAACGGCGGCGGACGTTACGTCACCCTGAGCGCCGGGATTGCGAGCCTGGTGCCGCCCCGCGCGCTGCCGCTCGAGGGCCTGCTCAAGGGCTGCCGCGCGGCGCTCGCCCGCGCCAAGAAGAACGGCAAGGACAGCATCGCCACGGCCGAGGCGACCGACTTCCAGTAGACTCCTGGGCGCTCCAATGTGCGGGACTGTGTGGCGCGTCACAGGATTTGCCACGACAGCCTCTGATTGGCGCGACAGTCTCTAAAATGCGGCGACCGCGCCCGCAGGGGATCACGGCGCGGCAAGGCAGGATAAGTTGCCAGACGTCGGTGCCGGCCGTAACGGGGCCGGCGCGAAGAACAACAATGGCCAGCGACTGATCGGCTGGAAGGCTATCGGCCAGTTCCTGGGATGCACCGAGCGCACCGCGCGACGCTGGGAGTCGGATCGGGCGCTGCCGGTTCGTCGCATCCCGGGCGGCAGCCGCAGTTCCGTGTGGGCGAACGCCGGGGAGCTCACGGGCTGGCTGCAGGCGCTGCCCACCGAGATTCAAGTGACGCTGCGTGCGGAGGCCGGGAGCGAGGAGCCCGCTTCGCTGTCCGTCCCTGCGCCGTCGGTCAGTGGTGAGCCCGCCGTGGCGAGCGGTTCCGGCCGACTTACGCGCCGCCCCCGATGGATGCTCGCGGCAGCGGCAATCGTCGCGCTGGCTGCGGTCTCAGTCGCAGCCTGGGAATTCTCCCTGCTCGTCATGCGGGGCGCGCCGCAATCCGAGCGTACGCCCTACGATGACAACGCCGAGGCGCGCGAGCTGTACCGCACCGCGCGTTTCGAGGTCTCGACTCGATCGGCGAGCGGTCTTACGGCCGCCGAACGCGGCTTTCGCCAGCTGGTCGACCGCTATCCCGACCGGGCCGCCGGCTGGTCGGGGCTCGCCGACTCCTATCTCCTGATGCGCGAGTTCGGCTCGATGTCCGACGAGGCCGCGTACCCGCAGGCGGCGCGTGCGGCGCACACCGCGCTGGCTCTCGATCCGAAGCTCGCGGATGCCTGGCTCGACCAGGCGTTCGTGTCCTGGTGGTGGCAGGGGGACAGCACGGCAGCGTTTCGCGCCTTCGACACGGCCCTGCGGCTCGATCCGCGGTCCGCGCGGGCTTATCACTGGTATGCGACCGCGCTCTTTGGTCACGGCGACTACCCGCAGGCGCTTCGGGCCATCGCCCGCGCCCGGATGCTCGAGCCGGACAATCACGCCATCGTGGCGGATGAAGCCTGGATCCAATTTGCCACCGGCGAGCGCGAGCGTGGGCTGGCGAGGCTCGAGCGCCTGGCGCAGGTCGACCCGCAGTTCGTCTCCTGGCACTCCTATCTCTCGCATGCCTATCTCATCGAGTCGCGCGATGCCGACTACCTGCGCGAAGCGCGCACGACCGCAGAGCTGCGCGGCCAGCCGGACGTGGTTGCAGATCTGGAGCTGGCCGAGCGGCGACTGCGGGAAGGCGGTCGCCAGGCCATGCTGGACCAGCTGGCGTCCGACGAGAGCCAGCGATGGGAGCGTGGCACCGGTTCGGCCGTGGTGGTTGCCGAATACCACGCGCTCGCCGGCGATCGGCCCGGCGTGCTCAGATGGCTTACGGTCGCCGCGCAGCGCCGCGACCACTGGCTTCCCGGGATCTATGGTTTTCCCGAGTTTGCCGCTTACGCAAACGATCCCGCTTTCCGGCAGATTGTCGCCGGACTGCCCCACAGCACCGACCGCGTGGCCTCCGGCGAATAGCCGTCTGTCGATTCTCTATACAGTGAGAGTCGACGGACCGCAGCACAGCAGCTGGAGGCCTGCACACGCTGAAAACAGCCGCCATTATCCGTATCTGTCCGTTCGAGTCCGCTTGCAGCGGCCTCGCGCCGGAGGGAATGGCCACCGACTCGTCCGGAGTCGACGGGTGCCGTCCGCTCGTGGAGGACCGCAGACACCCGAGTGCTGCATTGCAGGTCGACAGTCTTGACCCACAGCCACGACGACCTCGAGCCTCGAGGCCCGGCCGGACCGCCTCGGAACCATCGAGCGGCTCTCCGGTGGGGCCGCCCCCTTGCCCTGAGACGGACGCGAGACCGCAGCGAGGGGGACGCAGGTGTGGGTTGTAAGGCGCTGATTAGACACAGGCCGGCGAGGCCGCCTTTCGGCTAGCCCGCCTCAGGTGACGTCGGCAGGCGGAGCGGCCTGGCAGAGCTGCGCTCGCGAAAGTGATAAGTGCGTCACGTCGCGTCGTTTTACAGAACGTGCCGCGAGGCCCCGCCCGGCGCCGAAGGCGAGCCCTCCGGCGAGCGCGTATCACCTTGATTCACACAGGCGCGTGCGCACTGGGCACGGCTCTTGCTTCCGTCCCCGTCGGATGAGCGATTCACTAGGCGTAAGCGCGCACACGAATGTCTTGCCGGGGGAATCTTGCATGACGGAGCTTTGCATGACGACGAGCACTGGCCTGCCCGTTGGGGTTCGCGGACGGGGAAGGTCCTTGCGGGCCGCCGCTCTGGCGGCACTCGCGCTGGGGATCGCCTGCGGGCCGCGGATCGCGGGTGCGCAGTGTGCACTGAGCTCTCCGGTGACCTGGAACGTGGCGGGAAGCGGTGACTGGTCCACGGCCGGCGACTGGAGCGGCGGCTCGGTCCCCGACAGCTACACGACCAACGTCTGCATCACCAACGGCACCAGCGTCGTCACGATCTCCTCGGGCACCGAGGAGGTCGCCAGCCTGCAGATCGGCAGCGGCAACGGACTCACGGTCTCGAGCGCGACGCTGAGCGTCGCCGGACCGTCGATCGTCAATGACGGGACGATCACGCTCGCGAACGGCGGCAGCAACCTGCAGCTGGTGGGCAATGTGACGCTGAGCGGGACCGGGACGCTCAACCTGGTGGACGGTCAGATCGGTACCAACAACACCAACTACACCCTCACCAACCAGAGCACGATCACCGGCTACGGCCTGATCGGCTCGAATTCCGGGTCCGATTACCCGCCCGTCAACTTCGTCAACAGCGGCACCCTCAACGCGAACTCGAGCGGCAACACGCTGACCATCGCCGGGAGCGGCCCGACCATGACCAACAGCGGCACGCTCGAGGCCACCGGCGGCGGCATCCTCACCATCGCCAGCAATCCGATGAGCAATGCCGGTGGCACCATCCTCAGCGGCAGCGGCAGCACGGTCAACATCAGCACGACGATCGAGGGTGGCACGCTGCAGACCACGGGGAGCGGCGTGCTGCAGACCTCAGGCTCGGCGACCCTGGACGGCTCTACGCTCGGGGCGATGACGCTGACGAACGGCACCACTTACACCGGCGGCGCCAGCACCACGACCAGTGTCCTCGGGACACTGAACCTCGGCAGCAGCGGCGCAGGCGCTACCCTGGCTATCGCCGGCAATCTGCGTCTGATCAACAACACCACGCTCGCCGGTACCGGCTCGGTGACGCTCTCCGGCGGCCAGATCGGCACCAACAACACCAACTACACCCTCACCAACGGCAGCAGCATCACCATTCAGGGCTACGGCCTCATCGGTTCCGACGCCGGATCCGATTACCCGCCTCTCAATCTGGTCAACAACGGCACGGTGAACGCCAATTCCGTGGGTAATACCCTCGGGATCGCCGGCAGCGGCACGACCATCACCAACGCCGGAGTGTTCGAGGCAACCGGCGGTGGCACCCTGACCATCAGTCCGTCCTCCGCATCGATCGGCAATCAGGCGGGCACGATCCTGGCGAGCGGCTCGGGCAGCACGGTCAATATCGAGGCCGACATCGTCGGCGGGACACTCACCACCACGGGCGGGGGTGTGATGCAGACCCTTTCGGGCGCGACCCTGGACGGGTCGACCGACGGTGCGATCACCTTGACCAACGGCACGACCTATCTGGCCCCGACCAACACCACGACCAGTGTGCTCGGCACGCTCAACCTCGGCAGCAGCGGCAGCGGCGCGACACTCGAGGTCGTGAGCAACACCACCTCGACCGGCAATCTGCGACTGATCGGCAACACGACGCTCGCCGGTACCGGCACCCTGCTGCTGATGGGCGGTCAGATCGGTACCAACAACACCAACTACACCCTCACCAACGGCAGCACCAACACCATTCAGGGCTACGGGGTGATCGGCTCGGACGCCGGCTCGGACTACCCGCCGCTCAGCCTGGTGAATAACGGCGTGATCAACGCGAACGTCTCCGGGTCCGGCAACTCGCTCACCATCGGAGGCAGCGGTGCCTCGATCGTCAACAACAACCTCCTCGAGGCGACCGACGGCGGGACGCTGATACTCAACACCAACGCCGCGCTCAGCAATGCGAGCGGCACCATCCTCGCCAACGGCGCTGCGGTTCAGCTGGTGAACGAGACGGTCGTCGGCGGCACGCTCACCACCGAGAACGGTGGCACGATGCAGACCGGCGGTGCATCGGGGGGCAACGCGTACCTGAACGGGACGACGAGCGGGCAGATCACCCTCACTGACGGCAGCAGCTACACGGCGGGCGCCGCCGGCAGCAGCACCACAACGCAGATCAGCGGAGCTCTGGCGCTCGGAACCACCAGCGGCAGTACGCTCGTGCTCGGTGGCGCGCTCGAGCTTCTCGGCAATACGACTCTGTCCGGTCCGGGTAAGGTCACCATGACGAGTGGCCAGATCGGCACCAACAACAACAACTACCTGCTGACGAACGACGTCACGATCCAGGGCTCGGGGACCATCGGGTCTAACAATACGGATTACTCCACGATGAGCCTGACCAACAGCGGGGTCATCGACGCCAATGTGTCCGGCCAGACGCTCGCGATTCAGGAGACCAACGGCACCAACACCAATACCGGGACTCTCGAGGCGACCGACGGCGGTACGCTCAGCCTCGCCACCAACGAGCTGATCAACAACCAGGGCGGTGTGATCCTCGCGAGCGGGGCGGGCAGCACCGTCACAGTGGCCACGACCATCGACGGCGGCACCCTCAGCACCACGGGTGGCGCCGTCATGCAGAGCGCGACCAACAACAGCGCCTATCTCAACGGCGCCTCGGCCAGCGGTGCGATCACCTTTGCCGATGGCACCACCTACACGGCGGGCGCAGCCGGCACCAACCAGATCACCTACGTCAACGGATCGCTCATTCTCGGCAGCAGCAGCGGGAGCAACATTGCGCTCGGCGGCGCGCTCGAGCTTCTCGGCAATACGACTCTGTCCGGTCCGGGTCGGGTCACCATGACGAGCGGCCAGATCGGCACCAACAACAACGACTACACGCTGACCAACGAGACCACGATCCAGGGATCGGGCCTCATCGGCTCGAGCGATGCCACCTATTCAACGATGACGGTCGCCAACCAGGGACTCATCAACGGCAACGTAAACGGCGCGACGCTGCAGATCGGGAACACCAGCGGCAACCTGACGAACACCGGCACACTGGAGGCGAGCAACGGCGGGCGGCTGCTGGTGACGACCGGGCTCGCGAACTTCAGCGGCAACACGCTCACCAACGGGACCTACATCGTCGATGGCACCGGCGCCGGTCCGGCCACGATGGAGATCGCGCTTGGCAGCAACGGTGGCGGCGAGATCGTCAACAACGCGGCCAACATCATCCTCAACGGCACCAACCCGAACGTCAGCTTCGTCGACACCAACGGCCACGCGGCGCTCGCGCTCGCCGCCAACACCACGGCAAGCTCCAGTCTGACCATCGAAGGGGGTTATACGCTCACGACGCCGGGGGCGTTCGCCAACGCGGGCAGCGTGACGATCGGCGCAGGCAGCACGCTGCAGGCCGGCACCGGCACCAGCAACTACTCGCAGAGCGGCGGCCTGACTCAGGGCAACGGCGCCCTGGTTGCCGGCAACGTGGCGATCAACGGCGGGGCGATCAATCCGGGCCTCGGGGCGGCCCCGGGGACGCTCACGGTCACGGCGAGCTACACGCAGGGCTCGGGCGGGGTGTTCAACGAGAACATCGCGAGCGCGACCAGCTTCGGCGTGCTCAACGTCTCGGGCGGGGCCAATGTGAGCGGCGCGGCCGGCACGCTCAATATCGTCAGCTCCGCGGCCGTGCAGAACGGCAGCGCGCCCATCGAGGTCGGTCAAACGCTCACGATCCTGACCTCGAGCGGCCTCACCAACGGCTTCACGAACGCGAGCATCACGGGCAACACGACCTTCGACAACGGGCTGGAGGCCTGGAAGGTGTCGAGCCCCAACGGCAAGAACGAGGTGCTGCTCGCATCCGCCGTCGGTCCGGTCACGGCGACCTGGACGGGCCCGTCCGGAGACTGGACGGCGAACAGCGGCTCGCCGGACTTCACCACCAACTGGTCCTGCAACGTGGCGATCTTCGGCGGCTGCGTACCGAACAACAACGCGGCGGCGAGCTACGACGCAGTGCTGAACTCGGCCGGCAACACCCTCGCGCTCAACAGCGGCGACACGGTCACCGTATCGAGCCTCGACGTGCCGAACGGTCAGGTGACGGCGAACGCGGGCTCCTCGCTCACCGCCGGCACCACGACGGTCGGCTCATCGGTCGATGATGTCATCGAGAGCAACGGCGGCGCGGTCAATCTCGGCACGCTCACCAACCTCTCCGGCGGCACGCTCTCCGGTGGCGGCTACCAGGCGGGCGGTACGACGGCTGGCACCATCGTGATCAACGGCAACGTGACGACGATTGGGGCCAATACCACGGTGCAGCTCGATCAGGCCGGCTCGAAGCTCTCCAACGGCTCGGGGGATGCGCTCGCCGGACTCGCCAACGTCAACGGAGGCTTCTTCCAGGTCTACGACGGCGCCAGCGAGAGCATCACGCCGGCGGGCGGGACGCTGACCACCAACGCTGGCACGGTGAACATCTCCTTCGGCGGTAGCAGCCTCACGGTGAACGGAGCCCTCGCGAACACCAACGGCTCCAGCGTGAATACCAACGCAGGCAATATCAACGTGACGGGGAATGTGTCGAACGACGCCAGCTCTTCGATCACCGCCTCCGGCGGCGGCTCGATCACGGCCGGCAGCATGAGCAATGCGGGCACGGTGCTCGCGGACACGGGCTCGACGATCACCTCGACCGGTGCCTACACGCAGAGCGGCGGAACGACGACGGCGAACGGCACGCTGAGCGCGGGCAGCATCGCGATCAACGGCGGCACGCTCACCGGCGGCACCACGGCGACGCCGGGCGTCGTCAATGGCGCCACCACGATCGGCTCGGGCGGAACGCTGCTCGCGGGCACCGCGGCGGGTGCGCCGGGCACGCTCCACTTCGGCAGCTCGCTCACCATCAACGGCACGCTCGGCATCAACGCCACGTCGTCCACCGCCTACGGGGTCATCGACGTCAGTGGTGCCCTGACCCTCAACGGCAGCAGCAGCGTGCTCAATCTGTCGAGCCTCGATGCTCTGAATCTCGGCATTGGCACCACGCTCACGATCGCCACGGCGGGCACGGCGGTCGCGGGAGCCTTCGCCAGCGTCACGGGTAAGACCTTCGACGGCGGCGCCGAGACCTGGAACGTGCTCTACAACCAGGGCGGCGACAACGTCGAGCTGGTGGCCGCCGGGACCACGAGTTCCGGGAACCCGGCGATCGCGAGCACCGCGACCCCGAGCACCGTCAACTTCGGCAACGTGCACGTGGGCGCTGTGGCGCCGAGCCAGGCGATCTCGATCAGCAACGTGCAGACCGCGACTCCGGCGGACGGACTGAACGGCTCGATTGCGGTGACGAGCGGCGCACCCGGGATCACGGCCAACGGCAGCTTCTCGCATCTGGCCGCCGGCGCCGGACCCAACACCAGCCTCATGGTCGGCATGAGCACCGCGAACGCGGGCGGGCAGAGCGGGGTTGCGACCATCTCGCTGGCCTCCGATGGCACGACGACCGGATCGGTCAGCTCGCTGGCGTCACAGACGGTGAACGTCTCGGGTGGTGTGTACCAGTACGCGCAGCCGAGTGTGGCGAGCAGTGTGAACGTAGGCAACGTGCGGGTGGGGAGCACGGCGACGGGGACGATCGGGGTGACGAACGCCAATATCTCGCCGTCGGGATACCAGGAAGGGCTGGACGCGGGGTATGTGAGCGGCAGCGGGACCGGCGGGGCGAGCGCCTCGGGGACGCTCACGAACCTGGCGGCGGGCTCCTCCGGCACGCTCAATGCGGCACTCACCGCGGGCGGTGCGGGCGCGCAGTCCGGGATGGTGACGATCGGGCTGACCTCCGACGGCACGATCGACGGACTCTCGAGCACGACACTGGCCTCGCAGAACGTGACGGTGCAGGCGACCGGATACCGGGAAGCGAACCCGCTGCTGGCACCGACTGCGATCACGCTGAACGCGCGCGTGGGGGATGCGGCCCCGAGTGCGGCGCTGACCGTGACCAACAGCTCCCCGGATCAGTACACCGAAGGGCTGGCGGCGACGCTGAGTGCGGCGACGGGTCCCTTCACCAACAACGGCGGGGCGATCACGAACCTGGCGGCGCAGGGGGTGGACAGCAGCACGCTGAAGGTGGGGATGAGCACCGGGACCTCGGGTAGCTTCACCGGGACGCAGACGGTGAACTTCACCTCCAACGGGCTCATCGACAACGCGAGTGCGGTGTCGGTGGGCACGGGCACGGTGAATCTCACAGGCAACGTGTACACGACGGCGGTGGCGAATGTGACCCCGACGGCGGTCAACTTCGGCATCGTGCACGTCGGGGACACGGTGGGCACGCAGGCGCTCACGGTGACGAACGCGGCCGCGGGGGCCTTGAACGATGTGCTCACGGGAGGCTTTGCCTCGGTGACCGGGCCCTTCACCGGCAGCGGGTCGCTCTCGGGGCTCGCCGCCGGATCGACGGACTCGAGCACGCTGGAGCTGGGGATGAACACCAGCACGGCGGGCACCTACAGTGGGACGGCGACGCTCGGGCTCCTGAGCCATGACGGAGTGCTCTCGGACGTGGCGGCGGTGAACGGCTCGACCGAGGTCGACCTCAGCGGGCAGGTGAACTACCACGCCACGCCGACCTTCGAGCTCTCGGGGAGTGGCAACACGGGGACGCTTACCGGGAGCGGGGAGGCCTTCACGCTGAACCTGGGGACGGTGAGGAGCGGGGAGACGCTCACCGACCTGATCGAGTTCCTGAACGGGGCGCCGGGGCAGGCCGATGCGCTCGGGGGGAGCTTTACGGATGCGGGCACGGCGCCGGAGTTGACGCTGGAGGGCTTCAACCCCGTGAGTGGGCTCCTGGACGGGCAGGGGATCACGGGCGAGGCGGAGCTCAACACCATGGGGCTGGCGGCGGGCACGAGCTTCACGGACGTGCTGAGCTTTGCGGGCACGGGCTCGAACGCCAGCGGGTTCTCGGAGGATCTGACGGCTTCCCTGACCATCACCGGGGAGATCGGCTCCTCGACCACCCCGGTACCCGAGCCCGACACGCTGCTGCTGTGGCTGAGCGCCGGCGGCCTGCTGTTCCTCATCCGGCGCGTGCGGTCGGCACGGGGCTTCCGTAGAATGCGGCACCCCGAAGGAGAGGCGGCCTGACAGCATGCTGAAGAGCTACCAGTACTGGACCCTGAGTCTGATTGCGGCCCTGGGGCTGCTCCTCATGATCCTCGACATCATCTACGTAAATCGTAACCAGACAGTACGCGCCGAGGTCGAGGGCCGCGCCCAGTACATCCAGCAGAGCGTGCAGCTGCAGGGTCTGTACCAGGAGATGATCAAGGCGCTGGCCGATCTGTCGGTGCGCAACAAGGACGACAAGCTGCGTGACCTCCTCAACCAGGAGGGCATCAACGTCACGGTGAATCCGCCGGCGCAGACCCCGGCCGCGGCACCCGCGAAGGGGAGGTAGCCATGAGCGATACCTCTGGCATGCGGGTGTACAGTCCGTTCCTACCGCTGCTGCTGGTCGGCTGCGCGGTGCTGGGATGGATGGGCTTCCAGACCCATCAGCTGATGACCGAGCGCTCCAACCTCGACGCGGCCCGTACCAACCAGGCCCAGCCGCTCGAGCAGTCCCGCAAGCTGCGCGCGGCGCTCGATTCGGTCGCCGCCAGTACCCAGCGGCTGGCGGACTCGGGCGACCCGAGTGCGAAGCTGGTGGTGGACGAGCTGAAGAAGCGCGGCATCACCATCAACCCGAGCGCTCCGAGCACCAACCCGCCCAAGTAGGCGCCCAGCCGGCGGGTCGCACCCGGCTTTCCCTTTTCCCTTCACCTTCAGGGCCTTGCGCAAGTCCGCGCCGGGCGCGCTCGTGCTTTCTTGCGAATGAAAGAATTTATCAGTATTCTTTCTATTGCAATGACCCTACCAGGAACCGCAAGAGCCCGTCCCGCCTCCGATCCAGGTGCCACCCTGTCCCGTGCCGCAGTGCGCGCCGCGCGCCTGCTGGGGCTGGCGCAGGCGGAGCTGGCAGGCGTCATCGGTGTGAGCGAGGCCACTTTGTCGCGCATCGCCAATGGCCGCAAGCAGCTGGAGGCAGACTCCAAGCCTTGGCAGCTCGCGGCACTGTTCGTGCGTCTGTTCCGCTCGCTGGACGCCATTGTGGGCTCCGACGACGCCGCCGCGCGCGCCTGGCTGCACAGCGCCAACCTCGCGCTCGGCGGTGTGCCGCTCGAGCTGATCCGCGATCCGGCGGGCCTGGTGCGCACCGTTGACTACCTGGACGCCGCGCGAGCTCGCATCTGAGGCGCGCCGCTATGCGGGCGAGCTGTGGCGGGTGGTGGAGTCGCAGCACACCGCCTCGACCATGCGCCTGGTCGACTCACTCGAGGAGCAGAACACCCTCGAGCTGATCCTCGAGGCGAGCAAGCCCGCGCTGCCACGCGCGGTGCGCCGCCTTCACTACCTGCTCGGGACGCCGTTTCGCTATCGGCCGCACGTCGGCTCGCGCTTCCGCGCCGCCTTCGACGCCGGCGTGTGGTACGGGGCCGAAGCGTTGCGCACGGCGTTGGCGGAGAAGAGCTACTGGCGGCTGCGCTTCCTGCTCGACTCCCCCGCAACGCCCGACCTCAAGCCCGTGCCGCACACGGCGTTTCGCGCCACGGTGCGCACCGCGGCGGCCAGCGATCTGACCGTCGAGCCGCTGGTGCGCGATCGCGCGACCTGGACCTCGCTCGCCGGCTACCAGGCGACCCAGGCCTTCGCGGCCCTCGCCCGCGAGGCACAGATCGGACTCATCCGTTACGAGTCGGTGCGCGACCCCGAGCACGCCGCCTGCGCCGCGGTGCTCGATCCGCAGGTCTTCAGCCGCCCGCGTCCGCGCGCGCAGGAAACCTGGTTCATCGCGGCCGCGCGCGAGCGGGTGCGCTGCGTCCGCGACGAGCGCGGCGGGGACACCTGGGAGTTCGCGAGCGCCCAGCTGCTGGGCACCTGAGCGAAGGGCTTCGGCTACCGTCCCGGGGGCCGCGCACCCTGCGCCGGAGTGACGAGCGCGAGCACGCCGAACGCCGGGTGGTCGTAGTAGTTGCGCTCGTAGAAGCGCACGCGACGGGTTTCGTTCATGGTGAAGGTGGCGCCGGGAGCTGCGCCCAGCCCCGTCGGCGGCGCGGACATCGTCCAGCTCAGCGACAGGCCGAGGTGCAGGAACTGCCCGCGCTCGAGGGTCACGTTGCCCGTGAGGCCCGGCACGTCGACCCCGAGCCGCGTCAGCGGGAAGCCGGCGCGTGTGCCCCAGGCACTCGCGGTCTGCGACCAGGCCACGTGCGCGACGGTCACGTAGCTGCCGCTTGACCGCAGCCGGTCCTCGAGCGGACCCAGCTGATAGGCCGACGGCGGCAGGACGGCCACGAAGCGTCCCACCTGAGCCGACCCGGTTGCCGACTCGTCTCCGGCGATGCTGCGCGCACCGGCCTCATCGGCCCAGTTCTCCGGCACGCCCTCGGTGGTGGCCGCGCGGAACACGATGATCTCGACGTTGTAGACGGTGTTGGGGTTGTCTTCGGCCGCGCTCGGCGCAACGGCGCCGAGTGCCGCGGCGAGCAGGAGCGAGGCAAGCGGCAGCCGTGCGGGGGTTACGCGCATGGGCGGCATTCTAACCGCCCAGGCGCCCGAGGAGCTCCCGTGCATAGTCGAGGCGGGCGCTCTCGGCCGGGAGCGCGCGGGCCACGCGCAGCTTGAGCGGTCCCTCGAGTCGATACTCGCGCGTTCCCTGGCGAATCATGCGCACGACGGTCGCCGGCTCGATGCGGTTCCTCTCCTCGAACAGCACCGAGCCGCCCTGCGGGCCGAGATCGAGGCGCCGCACGCCCAGGCGTCGCGCGGTGAGCTTCAGCTTTGCGACCCGCACCAGATTCTGCGCGGTGGCGGGCGGCGGACCGAAGCGATCGTGCAGCTCGGCGGCGAGCTCATCGAGCTGCTCGTCGCTGTCGGCGGCGGCGATGCGCTTGTAGAGCGACAGCCGCACGTGCACGTCCGCCACGTAGGCTTCCGGCAGGAACGCCGGCAGGCGCAGGTCCACCTCGGTCGCGGCGGCCAGCGGCGCATCGAGCGCCGGCTCGCGCCCGGATTTGAGCGCCTCCACGGCGTGCTCGAGCATGTCGAGGTACAACGACAGTCCGACCTCGGTCATCTGGCCGCTCTGCGCCTCGCCGAGCAGCTCGCCCGCGCCGCGGATCTCCAGGTCATGGGTGGCGAGCACGAAACCGGCGCCGAGCTCTTCCATCGACTCGATGGCCTCGAGCCGCTTGGCGGCATCGCGCGCCAGTGCCTGGCGCGGTGGCGCGATCAGGTAGGCGTAGGCGCGATGGTGGGAGCGGCCCACACGGCCGCGCAACTGGTGCAGCTGCGCGAGTCCCATGCGATCGGCGCGGTTGATGATGATGGTGTTGGCGGTCGGCACGTCGATGCCGTTCTCTATGATGGTGGTGCACACCAGCACGTTGAAGCGCCGGTGATAGAAGTCCACCATCAGCTGCTCCAGCTCGCGCTCGCGCATCTGCCCGTGGCCGATGCGCACGCTCGCCTCGGGAACCAGCGCCTGCACTTCGGCGGCGATCTTCTCGATGCTGCGCACCTCGTTGTGCACGAAATAGATCTGCCCGCCGCGACGCAGCTCGCGCAGCGCCGCCTCGCGCAGGCTCGCCGGGTGCCACTCGATCACGAAGGTCTTGATCGCCAGCCGCCCCTCCGGCGCGGTGGTGATGAGCGACAGGTCCCTCAAGCCCCCGAGCGCCATGTTGAGGGTGCGCGGGATCGGGGTGGCGGTGAGCGTCAGCACGTGCACGTTGGCGCGCAGCGCCTGCAGGCGCTGCTTGTCACGCACGCCGAAGCGCTGTTCCTCGTCGATGATGAGGAGCGCGAGGTCCTTGAAGCGGGCGTGCGCGTGCAGCAGTCGGTGCGTGGCGATGACGATGTCGACCCGGCCGTTCTCCAGATCGGTGAGCGTCGCGCGGGTCTCCTTCGAATTACCGAAGCGCGACAGCGCCTCGATGCGTACCGGCCAGTCGGCGAAGCGATCGCGGAAGTTGGTGAGATGCTGCTGCACCAGCAGCGTCGTGGGAGCGAGCACCGCGACCTGCCTGCCGGCCTGGGCGGCGACGAACGCAGCGCGCATCGCCACCTCGGTCTTGCCGAAGCCGACGTCGCCGCAGACGATCCGGTCCATCGGCCGCTCGCCGGCCAGATCGGCGAGCACCTGACCGATGGCCTGGGTCTGATCCTCGGTCTCCTCGAACGGGAAGGCGCTCGCGAACGCCTGGTAGTCCGGCTCGGGGACGCTGAGCGAGAGGCCGCGCTGTGCCTTGCGGCGCGCGTACAGATCGAGGAGCTCCGCGGCGACGTCGCGGATCTGCTCGGCCGCGCGCCGGCGCGCCCGCGCCCACTGGTCGGTGCCGAGCTTGTGCAGCGGGGCGCTCTCGGGCGCAGCGCCCGTGTAACGGCTCACCAGGTGCAGCGACTGCACCGGCACGTACACGCGGTCGCCGTCCTGGTACTCCAGCACCAGGAATTCTCCCGGCTGCCCGCCGATCTCCATGGCGGTGAGACCGACATAGCGGCCCACCCCGTATTCTTCGTGCACCACGGGCGCGCCGGGATTCAGGTCCTGCAGGTCGCGCAGGATCGCCTGCGGGTCGGCGGCGCGCTTGCGCCGCCGCGCCTGGCGGGCGCGCTCGCCGAACAGCTGGGCTTCCGCGATCACCGCGATGGGCGGATCGGTGAGCGTCAGACCCTGCAGGTCCGGGGCGACGGTGAGTGCCAGCTGCGCGCTGCCGGTCGCGAATGCTTCCCAGCCCGCGACCGGGGTCAGCCGGTGGTGCTGGGCGCGCAGCATGTCGGCGAGCACCTCGCGCCGGCCGGGGGAGTCGGCCGCGATCAGCACTCGCCCGTGGAACTCGCGCAGGAAGGCATCGAGAGGTGCGAGCGGCTGTTCGGCGCGCACGTCGATGCGCAGCTCGCGCGGCGCGCCGGTCGGGAAGTTGTGCACCTCGGGAGCCGCACCGGCGAGCTCGGTCTCGGCCTTGAAGGCGTCGACGACGATCACCGGACAGGCCTCGAGGGCCGCGAGCAGCTGCACGGGCTCGAGGAACAGCTCACGGGGCTCGAGTATCGGGCGCTCCAGGTCGTGACGCCGGTCCTCATAGCGCTGACCGATGCCGCTCCAGGCGCGCTCGAGCGCCTGCGGCAGCGCTGCGGCGTGCACGATCACGGCGTCGCCTGGCAGGTAATCGAACAGCGTTGCGGTGGTCTCGAAGAACAGCGGCTGGTAGAACTCGATGCCTGCCGGGGCGAGCCCCTCGCTCACCCCGCGGTAGATGCTGCTGCGGTTGGGATCGCCTTCGAAGCGGGTGCGGAACCGGCGGCGGAAGTCCTTGACCGACTGGGCGTCGAGCGGCACTTCACGCGCCGGCAGCACGCGCAGCCGCTCGGTTGCGTCGAGCGAGCGCTGCGTGTCCGGATCGAAGCGGCGGATCGCCTCGATCTCCTCGTCGAACAGATCGATGCGCACCGGCGTCCCGGTGCCCATCGGAAATACATCGAGCAGCGAGCCGCGCACCGCGAACTCCCCGGGAGCGGTCACCTGGCTGACGCTCGCGTAGCCGGCGTCAATGAGCCGCTGGCGGAAGGGCTCGAGGGCGAGCCGCTCGCCGCGCGCGAGCTCGAAGGCGCGTCCCTCGACGTAGTGGCGCGGCGGCAGGCGCTGCAGCAGCGTGTCGGCCGCGACGATCAGGCAGCCGCGCTGCGTCTGCGGCAGCTCGTAGAGCGTCCGCAACCGCTCGGAGATGATGTCGGGGTGGGGCGAGAACAGGTCGTACGGCAGCACCTCCCAGTCGGGCAGGGTGAGCAGCGGCAGCGAGTCCCCGGCGAAGAAGCGCAGCTCCGCGGTCAGCTGCTCGAGGTCGCGCGCCGCATCCACGATCACTACGTGCAGGCGCGGCGCGGCCGCGGCGGCCTCCGCTAGCGCGAGTGCCGGCGCGCTCCCATACAGCTGGTGCCAGCGCACCTTGGGGCGGGCCGGAGTGGGAACCGGCGGATGCAGCAGCACGGACATGGTGGCGCCAGGGTAGGCGCTTCAGGCGGCGAGCGGACCTTCGCTGACGTGCAGGCGCGTCTGCAACGGCACGCAGAAGATGTCGATGGGGCGGGTGCGGCCGCGCACCTGCAGCGGCGGCAGCGGCGTCGCGCCGAATTCGACGCCGCGCTGATCGAGCGAGGCTTTGAAGGTGCGGGAGAACAGCATCTCCCCGGCACGTGCCCGCTGGCACAGCCGCGCGGCGATGTTCACCGTGTCGCCGATGATCGTGTAGCTCATGTAAGAGGACGAGCCGATGTTGCCGGCGACCACGTCCCCCTCGTTGATGCCGATTCCCAGGCCGGCCTCGACGTGATGGCGCTCGCGCCAGGAGTGCGCCAGCTCCGCGAAGCTCGTCAGCATCTCCTGCGCGGCGCGCAACGCGCGCTGCGGGCTGTCGGTCTGCTCGAGCGGTACGCCGAAGCCGAGCATCAGGCAGTCGCCCGCCATGTGAAACACCGTGCCCTCATGGCGGAAGGTAATCTCGGTGAGGAGCGAAAAGAACTCATTGAGCAGCGGCACGACCTCGCGCGCCTCGAGCTGCTCGGAGATGCTGGTGAAGCCGCGCAGGTCGGCGAACAGCACGACCGCGTGGGTGCGCACCTCGGCGGTGGCGAGCAGCGTGTCGCGCACCTGCGAGTCCTCGAGGATCTTGTCCGCGACCCGCGGCGACACGTAGCGACGGAAGGTTTGCCGCAGCACCTCCTCGCGCCGGCGGATTTCCACCTCCAGCTGAGCGGCCGCTGTTTTTCTACGCACGCTGCCCGCGCGCATCAGGGCCTCTATCCGCGCCCTGAGAGCCTCATCCACCGGCACCCTATCCCCAGGGAAATTATTGTGTTAGCGCGGAGACTACCACATCCACGTGAATGTCTTCAGGCGGCGGCAACTGCCGCCGGATCAACCGCTGCTGGGCTGGCTGGCGGTCTCGGCGCCGGTGACCACGGAGTCGATCACCCGGTCCTTCTCGAAGACCACCGAGAAGCCGTTGTAGTCCCAGCGGGTGATCGGGGGTCGCTGCGGCGAGCCGCCGCCAACCGCCGGGTGACGCGTGACTGGAGCGCCGAACTGCTTCTGCACGTCGTCCATCGTGAGACCACGCTTGGGCACGTCGGCGCGCGATTCGCGCACCTGAACCTGGTCGTTGACCACGATGGTGTCGGCGGCGACGCTGCCGGCGGCAGCCAGGCCGCTGAGCAGCGCTACGACGATTCGTATCTGCATGGCGAGTTCCTCCGGTCCATCGCGACTATAACACCGGGGGAAATCTGTCAAAGCGGGCGCCGTTGCATAAGACGGCCATTCTGTGACGCAGGTCTGAAAAGACCTCATCTGTGGTTAAATCGCGACGATGTTTCACCCGCTGTCGATCTACGTGGGCCTGCGCTACGTGCGCGCCAGATCGCACAAGTTCTTCGTTTCCTTCATCACCTGGGCGTCGGTGATCGGGGTGTGCGTCGGGGTGGCGGCGCTGATCGTGATCCTCTCGGTCATGAACGGCTTCGAGGGCGAGCTGCGCGACCGGCTGCTGTCGTTGAGCGCCCAGGTGCGGGTGCTGGCGGCGCAAGGGAGCGACGCGAACGGCGCTTCCGCGCCGGCGCCGGCGGACTGGGACAAGGTTGCGCAGCTGGCGCGCACCGTGCCGGGAGTGACCGCGGTGACCCCGTACGCGGAGCTGCAGGCGCTCGCGGTGCGCAATCCCGACATGCTGCCGGTGCTGCTGCGCGGCCTCGAGCCCGAGGCGCCCGCCACCCAGACCGAGCTTGGCCGGATGATCACCCAGGGAAAACTTAAGGACCTGACACCCGGCTCCGGACACCTGATCGTCGGCGAGCTGATCGCCGAGCGTCTCGGACTGTCGGTGGGCGACCCACTCACGCTGCTGGTGCCCACGATGGGCGCCGACGGCACGCCGGCGCCGAAGCTGCGCGACTTCACGGTGGCGGGGGTGTTTGAAGCCGGACTTCCGGAGCACGACTCGACACTGGTGTTCGCCAACCTGACGGACGTGCGCGCGCTCGCGCCCGAGGGCGGCGAGCAGGGACTGCGGGTGCGCGTGCAGGACGTGCTGGCGGCGCCGGCGATCGCCGCACGGCTGCGCGCGGTGCTGCCGCGCAGCTACGAGGTGCGTGACTGGACGCAGGACAACGCCGACTACTTCCGCGCCATCCGTATCGAGAAGACCATGATGTCGCTCATCCTGCTGCTGATCGTGGCGGTGGCGGCCTTCAACATCGTGGCGATGCTGGTGATGGTGGTGACCGACAAGCGCACCGACGTCGCCATCGTGCGCACCCTCGGGGCCTCCCCGCGGCGCGTCATGGGCGTATTCCTCACGCAGGGGCTGGTGGTCGGTTGGCTCGGCGTGGCGCTCGGCGTCGTGCTGGGGCTGCTGCTCGCCTTCAACGTCGAGACCATCGTGCCGTTCCTCGAGCGCACCTTCCGCTTTCAGATCATGGACGCCGACGTCTACTACAGCACCGCCATCCCTTCCGAGGTGCAGGCCTGGAACGTGGTGGCGGTGGCGCTCGCGGCGCTGGTGCTCACCGCGCTCGCCACCGTCTATCCGGCGCTGCGCGCCGCGCGCATCGCGCCCGCGGAAGCGCTGCGCTACGAGTGATGCGCGCGCCTTACGAATGGCGGATCGGCACGCGCTACCTGCGCTCGACGCACCGGCGCGGGTTCGTGTCGTTCGTGGCGCTGATGTCGGTCAGCGGGCTGACACTCGGTGTCGCCACGCTGATCGTGGTGCTGTCGGTCATGAACGGCTTCGAGCGCGAGCTGCGCAGCCGCATTCTCGCGGTCACCTCGCACGCCACCATCAGTGGGTTGTCGGGATCGCTGCCTGGGTGGCGCGCGCTGCAGCAGCGCACCGCGCGCCAGCCCGGCGTGCAGGCGGCGGTGCCGTACGTGGAAAGCCAGGCGATGCTCGGCAACGGCACGCACATGGCCGGCGCGACCGTGCGCGGTGTGCTGCCCGCCGAGGAACGCACCGCCACCGGCATCGCGCAGCACGTGGTCGAAGGCAGCCTCGCCGATCTCGAGCCCGGCGCCTACCGCATCATCCTCGGCACCGCGCTGGCGAGCGCGCTGCACGCGCGCGTCGGCAGCTCGGTGGTGGTGATCGCCCCCGAGGGCACCGCGACCCCGACCGGGGTGATGGCGCGCATGCGCCGCTTCAAGGTCGTCGGGCTGTTCCATTCCGGCATGTACGAGTTCGACCGCGGGCTGGCGCTCACCGAGATGTCGGACGCCGCGCGTCTGTTTCGCCTGGGCGATGCCGTCACCGGGCTGCGCCTGGCGCTCGATGATCCGCTGCGGGCGCCCGCCACGGTGCGCCGCGTGGCGCTGGCGCTCGGCGGCGCGGGTTTCTATGTCAGCGACTGGACCGAGAATCATGCCAACTTCTTCCGCTCGATCGAGATCACCAAGTCGATGATGTTCTTCATCCTGCTGATCCTGGTGGTGGTCGCCGCCTTCAACATCGTCGCCACGCTGGTGATGATCGTGAAGGAGAAGCAGTCGGACATCGCCATCCTGCGCACGCTCGGCGCGGGCCCCGTCAACGTACTGCTGACCTTCGCGGTGCAGGGGGTGCTGATCGGACTGATCGGCACGCTGCTGGGAGCAGCGCTCGGCACGCTGCTGGCCGACAACCTCGAGACGCTGGTGGCGGCGCTGGAGCGGCTGTTCCACACGCAGTTCCTGGACGCGCGCGTGTACTACATGAGCGACCTGCCGGCTTACGTCGAGGCGTTCGACGTGCTCAAGGTATGCGTCGTGGCGTTCGTGCTGTGCACGCTGGCGACCATCTACCCGGCGTGGCGCGCGGCGCGCACCGCGCCGGCCGAGGCTCTGCGCTATGAATGACCGCGTTCTCGAGGCCCGCGAGGTGCGCAAGAGCTTCCGCCAGGGACCGGTGCTGCTCGAGGTGCTGCGCGGCGTGCAGCTGACGGTCGCCGCCGGCGAGCGCCTGGCGATCGTCGGCGCGTCCGGCTCGGGCAAGACGACGCTGCTGCAGATTCTCGGCGGCCTGGACGCACCGAGCGGCGGCACCGTGCTGGTCGACGGCCGCGACATCCATGCCCTCGGGGAGCGCGCGCGCGGCGTGCTGCGCAACCGGGCGCTCGGCTTCGTCTACCAGTTCCACCACCTGCTGCCGGAGTTCTCGGCGCTCGAGAACGTGGCGATGCCGCTGCTGGTGCGGCGCGCTCCGGTGGCGGTGGCGCGCGCCGCGGCGCAGGGGCTGCTGGCCCGCGTCGGCCTCGGCGAGCGCCTCGATCACCGCCCGCACCAGCTGTCCGGCGGCGAACGGCAGCGGGCGGCGGTGGCGCGCGCGCTGGTCACCGAGCCGCGCCTGGTGCTGGCCGACGAGCCCACCGGCAACCTCGACGGCGGCAACGCCGAGAGCGTCCTGGCCCTGATGCTGGAACTCAACCGCGAACGCGGCACGAGTCTGGTGGTGGTGACGCACGACCTGCGGCTGGCGCGGCGCATGGACCGCGTGTTCGAGCTCGAGGGCGGGACACTCGCGCCGCGCGCGCCGTAAGTCGCGGCCTCAGCCGCCCGGCCGCTCGTGGCGCGTGCGGTAGCGGCTGCGCACGCTCCAGCGCCACAGCGTGTCGAGCGTCAGCCAGCCGAGCACGCCCATGACCAGCGCGCACACCAGGCAGCCGAGCGCGAACGGCTCCCAGACCGGCGTCAGGCTGTGGCGGAACCAGTTCAGGTCGGCGACGAATCGGAAGTGATGCTTGGGGGTGTGCAGCAGAGCCGCGCCCACGCGGTACGCCAGGTAGTACACCGGCACGGCGGTGAACGGGTTGGTGAGCAGCCAGGTGGTGCCGTAGGTCACCGGGATGTTGACGCGCCACACCATGGCGACGCTCACGGCGAGCAGCAGGTGCACCGGCAGGGGCACGAAGCAGATCGCCAATCCCGCGCCGAAGGCATAGGTGCATGCGCGGCGGTGCAGCGTCCACAGCTGGGGGTCCGCGATCCGCTCGCCGAACACCCGCAATAGCCAGCGTTGTCGCAGGATATGGGGTGTCGGGAGTATCTTTTTCAGCAGCCGGCGTGGCATTGCCGGGAGCGACTGTAGCAGAAGGCCGTCACAGGGGACGCGGCCGCAGTTCCGGTATGATGTTGCCCGTCGTCGCCGGCTCATCGCCGGTGCATGTGTGGGGTCGTTCGGGATGTGGGAAATAGTCCGGGCCGGCGGCCCGATGATGTGGCCGATCATTCTGTGCTCGATCGTCGCGGCGGCCATCATCCTCGAGCGGCTCTGGACCCTGCAGGACAAGCGCGTGCTGCCGCGGGAGCTCCCCGGGAAGGTCTGGCAGCTGGTCGAATCCAGTCAGGTGAACGACAAGGTCATCGCGGCGCTCGAGCAGAACTCGCCGCTCGGACGGCTGCTCGCCACCGGGCTTGCCAACCGCCACCGGCCGCGCGAGGTGCTGATGGAGCGCCTCGAGGACACCGGCCGGCACGTGGTGCACGAGCTCGAGCGCTTCATCAACACGCTCGGCACGATCGCCGGCGTGGCGCCGCTCCTCGGCCTGCTGGGCACGGTGACCGGCATCATCCGCGCCTTCAACGTCATCGAGCAGGGCGGCATGGGCGATCCGCGCGCGCTCTCGGGCGGCATCGCCGAGGCGCTGATCTGCACCGTCGCGGGCCTGTGCGTGGCGATTCCGGCGCTCATCTTCTACCGCTACCTGCGCGGCCGGGTCGACGGCATCGTCGTGGAGATGGAGAAACAGGCGATCCGCATGGCGGACGTGCTCGAGGCGGCGCGGCTGCGCGAGCGCTCGTCGCCGGCCGCGGCGGCCTGAAGGCGCGGCCGGCCGCCCCGGGAAGCCCGCAGTGAATCTCAAGCCGCGCCGCCACGAGGAGCCCGAGATCAACGTCGTGTCGCTGATCGACGTGGTGCTGCTGCTGGTGGTGTTCTTCATCCTGTCGAGCAAGTTCACCGACGAGGGGCGGTTGCGCGTGCACCTGCCGCGCGCCTCGGCGGTGCCCACCGGCGAGGCGGCCAGCGAGCCGCTCATCGTGTCGGTGACGCAGCAGGGCGGCTACCTCGTCAATCAGCGCCAGCTCATCAATTCGAGTCCCGAGACACTGCGCGCGGCGCTGGTGAAGGAGGCGGGGAGCAACCGCTCCATGCGGGTGACGCTGCGTGCCGACGCGCGCGCCACCTACCAGTCGGTCATAACCGCCATGGACGTGCTCGGGCGGCTGGGGTTTGCGGAAGTGAACATCGCAACCGTCAAGGAAGAGCCGGCGGGCAAGCCTTGAACGCGGCACCCGCCTTCACCGCCGCGCGCAGCGCCCTGTTGCCGCTCGACAGCGGCGGCGGTCTCAAGGCCTACCGCCGCCTGCTCAGCTATGTGCGGCCCCACCGCCTGCAGTTCGCGATCGGCCTGCTGGGGGCCATCCTCTACGCCGCCACGCAGACCAGTTTCGCAGCGCTCGCCAAGTGGTTCGGGGACTCGACCCTCACCCAGCGCGATCCGCGCACCATCGTGTGGGTGCCGCTGGCGGTGATCGCGCTGTTCGTGCTGCGCGGCCTGGGCGACTTCACCCAGACCTACTTCATGGGTTACGTGGGGCGGCGCGTGGTCGCGCGGCTGCGCGGCCAGGTGTTCGCGCACATCCTCGAGCTGCCAATCGGGTTTTTCGACCGCACCTCACCGGCCATGGTGCTGTCGCGCCTCACCTATAACACCGAGCAGGTCGGACAGGCGACCACCGACTCGGTGGTGGTGCTGGTGCGCACCACACTCACGATCCTCGCCTGCATCGCGCTGGTGCTGTGGTACAACGTGCGGCTCGCGCTGCTGGCGCTCACCATGGGACCGCTGGTGGCCTGGCTGGTGTCGGTCATCAACCGCAAGTTCCGCCGCTACAGCCGCCGCATCCAGGACTCGATGGGCGATGTCACCCGGGTCGCCAAGGAGAGCCTGGAGGCGCCGCGTCTCATCAAGGTCTACAACGCGCAGGCGCACCTCGATGCGCAGTTCGACACGGTGAACGAGCACAATCTGCGCTCCAACATGAGGCTCATCCTCACCAAGGGGCTGTCGAACCCCGTGGTGCAGCTGGTGACCGCGATCGGCCTGGCGGTGGTGCTGGCGCTGGCGCTCGCCGATACGGTCCACGGGCGCACCAGCACCGGGGACTTCATGGGTTTCTTCGTCGCGCTGATCGGCATCGCGCAGCCGCTGCGCGAACTGGTGGGCGTGGCCGGCCCGCTGCAGCAGGGCGTCGCCGGCGGCCAGAGCCTGTTCGAGCTGCTGGACGAAGCCAGCGAGGGGCGCGGCGGCGCCCACCGCGTCGCGCGCGCGCGCGGTGCGGTCGAGTTCAAGGGCGTGTCGTTCGCCTACCCGGCGGCGAACGGAGCGCGCACCGAAGGCGCGGGTACGGCGCGCCGGCCGGCGGCGCTCAGCGACGTCTCGCTCAGTGCGCGCGCCGGCGAGACGATTGCCATCGTCGGCCGCTCCGGCAGCGGCAAGTCGACGCTGGTGAACCTGCTGCCGCGCTTCTATGACGCGGGCAGCGGCAGCGTGCGCGTCGATGGCGTCGACGTGCGCGACTATGAGCTCGCCAACCTGCGCGAGCAGATCGCGGTCGTGAGCCAGGACGTAGTGCTGTTCGACGACACCATCCGCAACAACATCGCCTTCGGGCGCGAGGTGTCCGACGCGGCGGTCGAGCGTGCCGCGGCGGCGGCCCATATCCTCGAGTTCGTACGCGAGCAGCCGCTGGGGCTGCACGCCATGGTCGGGGACCGGGGCGTGCTGCTGTCCGGCGGCCAGCGCCAGCGCATCGCGATCGCCCGCGCGCTGCTCAAGGACGCGCCGATCCTGATCCTCGACGAGGCGACTTCCGCGCTCGACACCGAGTCGGAGCGCCAGATCCAGGCGGCGCTGCGCGAGCTGGTGCGCAACCGCACCACCTTCGTGATCGCGCACCGCCTGTCGACCGTGGAGCAGGCCGACCGCATCATCGTGCTCGAGGCCGGCGCCATCGTCGAGAGCGGCACGCACGCCGCACTGCTGGCGCACTGCGGACTCTACGCCCAGCTCCACCGCCTGCAATTCGCGGACTGACGCGAGGCGCGATGCGGCGGCGGCTCGAACGGCTCTGGTATCGCGACAGCGCCGGCGCGGCGCTGCTCGAGCCGCTCGGCTGGCTGTACGGGGCCGCTGCGGCCGCGCGCCGCGAAGCGTACGCGCGCGGCTGGACACGCGCGCGGCGCGTCGGCGCGCCGGTGGTGATCGTCGGCAACCTCACGGTCGGGGGCACCGGCAAGACGCCGCTGGTCATCTGGCTCGCCGCGCAGCTCGGCGCGGCGCACCTCAAGGTGGGGATCGTGTCGCGCGGCTACGGACGCCGCGGTGGCGGGGCGCGCAGCGTGCACGGCGACTCCGACTGGCGAGAGGTCGGCGATGAGGCGTTGATCCTCGCGCGGCGCACCGGCTGCGCCACCATGGTGGCCGCCGACCGGGTGCGGGCTGCGCGTAGCCTGGTGGCAGGTGGGGCCGAGGTCATCATCGCCGACGACGGTCTGCAGCATCTGCGCCTGGCGCGGGACTGCCAGATCGTGATGATCGACGGGGCGCGCGGCTTCGGCAACGGGAGGCTCCTGCCCGCAGGTCCGCTGCGCGAGCCGACCGCACGGCTGGCGCAGGCGGACATGGTGGTGGTGACCGGCGCACCCGAGCACGCCTCGCTCGCCGCGGCGGGCGTGCCGGCGGGCGCGCTCGAGATGCGTCTGGAGGCGCATGATGCCGTGAGGCTCGATGGGGGCGCGCCGCCGTGCGCACTGGCGGCGTTTCGCGGCCGGCAGGCACACGCCATGGCCGGCATCGGCAACCCGCAGCGTTTCTTCGCCGAGCTGCGCTCCCACGGCATCGAAGTGATCGAGCACGCCTTCCCCGACCACCATCCGTTCACGGCGCGGGAGCTGCGCTTCGGGGACGAGCTGGCGGTCCTCATGACGGAGAAGGATGCCGTAAAATGCGCGCCGTTCGCCGACCCGCGCCTGTGGTACGTGCCGGTCAGCGCCCGGTTCAGCGAGCCGGACGCGCGCGCGCTGCGCACCCGCGTGCTCGAGAAGGTGCTGGCGCAGGGGCAGTAGGACCAGGAGTTACTGATGGATACGCGTCTGCTGGAGATTCTCGCGTGCCCCGTCTGCAAGGGCCCGCTGCAGTACCGGCGCGATGCCGAGGTACTCGTGTGCCGCATGGACCGGCTCGCGTACCCGGTGCGCGATGACGTGCCGGTGATGCTGGCGGAGGAGGCGCGCCAGCTCACCGCCGACGATCCGCTGCTGGCGCGCTGACAGCCGCGGCGCGCGATGTTCCGGGTCGTCATTCCCGCGCGCCTCGCCTCGGTGCGCCTGCCGGGCAAGGTGCTGCGGCCCATCGGCGGCCGGCCGATGCTGCAGTGGGTGTACGAGCGCGCCGCGAACGCGGGCGCGCAGCAGGTGCTGATCGCGACCGACGATGAGCGTATCGCGAGCGCCGCGGGCGCTTTCGGTGCGCAGGCGGTCATGACGGCCGCGACCCATCTCTCGGGCACCGACCGCGTCGCCGAGGTGGCGCGCGCGGCCAACTGGAGCGCGGACGACATCGTCGTGAACCTCCAGGCCGACGAGCCGCTCATGCCCGCCGCGCTCATCCGTCAGGTCGCAACGCTGCTCGAGTCGCCGCCGCGCGTCGACATCGCCACGCTCGCAACCCCGATCGGCTCGGTCGCAGAGCTGTTCGATCCCAACGCCGTGAAAGTGGTGTGCGACGCCGCCGGCCGCGCGCTTTATTTCAGCCGCGCGCCGATCCCGTGGAATCGCGCCGGCGCGGCCGCCGGACCCGCGAGCCAGACCGACCCGAGCGGTGCGCGCCGCCACGTCGGCCTGTACGCCTACCGGGTCGGCGCGCTGCTGCGGCTCGCGGCACTGCCCGCCGGCGCGCTCGAAATGCGCGAGCAGCTCGAGCAGCTGCGTGCGCTGGAGAACGGCCTTACGATCCGCGTCGCCGACGCGCACGAGGCCCCCGGCCCGGACGTGAACACGTTCGCAGATCTCGAGCGAGTCGCAACACTGCTCACCGCGGCGAGCCGATGAGCGTAAACTGTGCGTGGAGGAGTGAGCGCCGCAGGGCGAAGGCGGGCTTAACAATTGCTCACACTCGCCCGCTATAGCAGCTGTTGGTTAACGGTTGCTTAACGGCGGCGTGAGCCTGACCCGGAACTTGACGTGCGCAGCGGCAGTCCAATTCGTTGCAGGTCGTGGCGGCTATTGACTGTCAACCGCGTGCCCGCATTGAGCGTTTTCGAGAAGCGATCCGCTTCAGACATGGAACACCCGCGATGATGAAACCAACCCGAGCTTTCAAGCATGCGGCCCTGACAGGGGCTGCTGCGGCGACCGTGGCCGTGGTGCTGTCCGGCTGCGTGGCGCCGCCGCCGCCGCGGCCGGTGTACCAACCCCCGCCGCCGCCACCGCCGCCGGTGGTCCAGGTGTACGCCTATCCGCTGCACGGCCAGACGCCGCAGCAGCAGGATCGCGACAACTATGAGTGCAGCCAGTGGGCCACACAGCAGACGGGCTTTGATCCGAGCGCTCCGGGCGTGCCGCCGCACGATCGCGTGGTGGTGGTGCCGTCCGGTCCGCCGCCGGGAACCAACACCGCGATCGGCGCCGTGGCCGGCGCGCTTCTCGGAGCGGTGATCGCACCGCGCTGGCAGGCGGCCCCGGCCGCGCTCGCCGGTGCAGTGGTTGGCGGGGCAATCGGCAGCACTGCGGACGCGGCCAACGCGGCCACCAACGCCCAGAACGCGCAGAACGCGCAGATGGTGGCGGTTGGGGGCCAGCGCGCGGCGGCGGCCCAGGAACGCAAGGCGGGCGAGTACCGGCGCGCGCTGAGCGCCTGCCTCGATGCGCGCGGCTACAGCGTGAAGTAACTGATGATCAGGACGGGATTGAAACGGTCATGAAGAAGACGAGCAGTACTTGGTTAGGCGCCTGCGGTGCGCTGGTGGCAGCGATGACGCTCGCCGCCACGAGCGCCCAGGCACAACAGAATTTCCACGGCGGTGGTGGCCCCGGCATGCGCGGACCCGAGCACATGGATGCGCGCTACGGGCACAACCACTACTACCCGAACCGCGGGGTGGTCGTGGGCGCCGTCCCCGGGAGGCCGGTGATGTTCGATCGTCCGGGCGGCCGCTTCTACTATTCCGGCGGCATCTGGTATGCGCCGCGCGGGCCGGGCTTCGTGGTGGTGGCGGCGCCGATAGGCGTGTTCGTGCCGGTGCTGCCCGCTTACTACACCACGGTGTGGTTCGGCGGCGTGCCCTACTACTACGCAGACGATACGTACTACATGTGGGATCCCTCGCAGAGCGGCTACCAGGTGGTCGCGCCGCCGGGTGATGCCGCCGCGGCGCCGAACGACGCGCCGCCGCCGCCTGCGCCTCCGCCGCAGAGCGATCAGATGTACATCTACCCGCAGAACGGCCAGAGCGCCGAGCAGCAGGCGAGCGACAAGTACGAATGTCACAAGTGGGCGTCGGGGCAGACGGGCTTCGACCCCACGCAGGCCGGCGGCGGGGTGCCGCCGGATCAGCTCGCCGGCCAGCGGGCGGATTATCAGCGCGCGATGACCGCCTGCCTCCAGGGGCGCGGGTACAGCGCGCGGTAACGCGCGACGCGAATGGGTCTACTCCTTGAGGCGGGCGCCGACCGTCCGCCAGGGGGCCCCTTACGGGATGGCGTTAGGGCGGCAACCCCTGCACCACCGCAACGCTGTCTGCCAGCGCTCCCGCCAGAGCTCCCGCCGGCGCTGGCGCCTCGCGGCAACGGAATATTGCTCACGATCGCCCAAGAGATCATCAAGTTCATCGTATTCGGAGTCAGACAGATTCGTCATGGTCATCCCCTAAGAGAGGCTCCTGCACGCGCATGCAGTGTGGGGATATGGCGGTGAGAAAGTCAGTCGAACGCCGGTTATGGATGCGTCACCGATTGCAGGCCCGCGGTGCCAAAAGGGTTTCAGCGAGTTACGATCGTAAGTGCCAGTATGAGAATCCTGTTCGTCTGTCTGGGAAACATCTGCCGCTCGCCGACGGCCGAGGGCGTGCTGCGCGAGCTGGCGGTGCGTGAGGCTCCTGAGCTGCCGCTTGAAATCGATTCGGCGGGCACCGCCGGCTACCACGTGGGCGAGCCGCCCGATCCGCGCATGTGTCACGCGGCCGCTCGGCGCGGCTACGACCTGAGCGGCCTGCGGGCGCGCGTGGTCGAGCCGGGCGATTTCGAGCGCTTCGATCTGATCCTCGCGATGGACGAGGACAACCTGCGGGCGCTCAAGCGCCGCGCGCCGGCGCATGGGCACGAGCGGCTGCGCCTGTTTCTGGAGTTCGCGCCGGAATCGCCGACCGCCGAGGTGCCGGATCCCTACTACGGCGGCGCCAAGGGCTTCGAGGAAGTGCTCGACCTGGTGGAATCCGCTGCGCGCGGACTGCTGGCGCATTTGCGCCGGCAGCTGCGCGCAGCCTGAGCCTCACTCCTCCGTGCCGCGCTCACCGCTGCCCTCCGGCGGCGGCGCCGAAGACCACACCACGTAAGGTTTACCCGGGTTTGCCTCGGGCTTGGGTTGCGGCTCGAAGTGTGCGATAGGGGCCGGGTTATGAGCCGGTCCCGGATCGCGCGCGGCCTGCTGTGGCTCGGCGTGATACTCGCGCGGCGCGGGCTCGGCCGGCGCGCGCGCCGGCTCGGGCGCCGAGGCGGGCATGGACTGGGCCGGCTCACGGCCCGGCTCGCGTGCCGGAGATTCTTCGTGACCGCCGTTGCCGTAGCTTCCGGCAGGCGCAGGTCCGGCGCCCGCCGCCTCGCCCGAGGCACCCATGGGCGCGCCGCTGCGCGCGCCGCCGCCACCGCGCCGCCCGCGTCGGCGACCACGGCGACCGCGGCCGGTGCGCTCGGGCCGCTCGCCACCCGGCGGCTGGAGAGCCGCCGGCCCGGTAGTCGTCACCGGGCCCTCGGCCGCTGCAGGCTCGACGCGCGGCGCGGCCCCGCGCTCGCCATTGCGTGCGCCGCCACCACCACGTTCGCCACTGCGCTCGGCGGAGCGCTCGCGTCCGCCGCCGCGGCCCTGGTCGCGATGCCGATCCCGGTCACGTCCGTCACGGTGGTCGCGTCCATCGCGACCGCGATCGCGGCTCTCACCGCGGTTTGCGTCGCCGCGCTCGCGCCGGCCGCCGTCCGCGTGGCGGGAGTGCGAGTGCCGGCCGTGATCGCGGCGGCCGTCGCGGCGCTCACCTTCCTCGCGCCGCGGCGCGCGCGCGACGGCCGTGGCCGGCGCAGGCTCCGCAGGCGCGGGGGAGGGCTCGCCCGCGAGCAGTTTCTTCACACGTGACCAGAAGCCGCTGTGCGCCTGCTCGGCGGCGGCGGGAGCCGCCGCGGGTGCGGCCGCAGGTGCGGCCGCGACCATCGGGGCCGCGGTCGCCGGCAGGAGCGTCGCCACCGCCGGCGCTTCCACCGCAGGCCTCTTGTCCTGGGCGCTGCCGGGCTCGGCGACTTCGGGCGCGGTCGGCATGAGGTAAGTGGCCTGGCGCTGCTCGGGCAGCTCCATCTCGTCATCGCGCACGCGCCTGATCGAGTACTCGGGCGTCTGGATGTTCTCGTTCGGCACGATGATCAGCTCCGCCGAGGTCTTGTCCTCGAGCGTGCGCAGCCACTCGCGCTTCTCGTTGATGAGGTAGGTCGCCACGGCGACCGGTACCTGCGCGATCACGCGTGCGGTGCGGTCCTTGCGCAGCTCCTCGCCGATCAGCCGCAGCACCGCGAGCGTCATCGACTCGACGCTGCGGATGCTGCCGATGCCGACGCAGCGCGGGCAGACGATGTGACTGGTTTCACCGAGTGAGGGCCGCAGCCGCTGGCGTGACATCTCCAGCAGTCCGAAGCGCGACAGCCGTCCGATCTGGATGCGCGCGCGGTCCATCTTCATCGCGTCGCGCAGCCGGTCCTCGACCTCGCGCTGGTTCTTGGTGGACTCCATGTCGATGAAGTCGATGACGATGAGGCCGCCGATGTCGCGGATGCGCAGCTGGCGGGCAATCTCGTCCGCGGCCTCGAGATTGGTATTGGTGGCGGTCGTCTCGATGTCGCTGCCACGCGTGGCGCGCGCGGAGTTTATGTCGATCGACACCAGCGCCTCGGAGTAGTCGATGACGATGCTGCCGCCGGAGGGCAGCTGCACCTTGTGGGCGTAGGCGGACTCGATCTGGCTCTCGATCTGGAAGCGGGTAAAGAGCGGGATGTCGTCGGTATAGAGTTTCAGGCGCCGCTGCGCCTCCGCCGGCATGAACCGCTGCATGTACTCCTGAGCCTTCTCGAAGGCCGCCTGGCTGTCCACCAGCAGCTCGCCGATGTCGTCCGAGAGGTAGTCGCGCATGGCGCGGGTCACGGCGTCGCTCTCTCGGAACACCAGAAACGGCGCCGGGCGCTCCTTGACGGCCGCGTCGATCTGTTCCCACTGCACCTTGAGGTTATCGAGATCCCACTGCAGCTCCTCGACCGTGCGGCCGACGCCGGCGGTGCGCACGATGGCGCCCATGCCCTCCGGGATCTTCAGCTGGCTCATGACCTCGCGCATCTGGTCGCGGTCCTCGCCCTCGATGCGGCGCGACACGCCCCCGGCCCGCGGGTTGTTCGGCATCAGCACCAGGAAGCGCCCGGCGAGGCTGATGAAGGTGGTGAGCGCCGCGCCCTTGGTGCCGCGCTCCTCCTTCTCGACCTGGACGACGACCTCCTGGCCCTCCGAAAGGAGCTCGCGGATGAGCATCCGGCCGCCCTGAGGCTGCTGCCGGAAGTACTCCTTGGAGACCTCTTTCAGGGGGAGAAAGCCGTGGCGCTGCGCGCCGTAATCCACGAAGCAGGCTTCGAGCGAGGGCTCGATGCGGGAGATCCGGGCTTTGTAGACGTTGGCTTTCTTTTGTTCGCGGGAAGGTAAATCGATGCTCAGGTCAAACAGTTTCTGTCCATCAACCAGAGCGACTCGCAACTCCTCTTCCTGAGTTGCATTCACTAACATTCTCTTCATGTGCCCCACTTAGCGTTTGAGGGGCCGGCAAGCGGACGGTGGGAGGCCGCGGGACCAGAGGTCCGCGGTAGCGAAGGTGCCCAGAATTTGACCCGGGGAAGCGAGTCTGGTTATTCACGTCGATCACCGCAGGCTTGAGCGTGCGGCGCCAATAGGAAACCTTCGGTCAACTCAACCGACGGCGCCCACTGCGGAAGTCTCAGCTTGAGAGATTCGACGCAGCCGGCGCGATCTTGTCGGCCCAATGCGATGGCCTCGATTCAAGAGGTCCAACAAAACGGGCGGCGGCTAAGTGCCGCCAACCACTGGCGCGTCCGATTCACGGACGACCGCGAGAGTATACTCGACAGAGTATTGTAGAAACAATGCCTTACGCTAAAAACCCTGTGTCCGGCCAAACTTCCGGCGAGATCCGCACCGGCGTGCAGTATTTGGAGGTCTCCGAGGAGGAGGCCGGCCAAAGGCTCGACAACTACCTGCGGCGCCTTCTTAAGGAGGTGCCGCGCAGCCGCATCTACCGCCTCATCAGGCGAGGCGAAGTGCGGGTCAACGGGCGGCGTGCCGGCGCCGAAGCCAGGCTTAAGGCTCACGACAAGGTGCGCGTTCCCCCGGTCCGCTTGCCGCCCGCGGGGACGCCGCCGGCCCCCCGGGCGGCGCTCATGGACCGCATCCGCAGCAGCATCGTTCACGAGGACGACCGGCTCCTGGTGCTCGACAAGCCGGCGGGCGTCGCCGTGCACGGGGGGAGCGGCGTGAGCAGCGGCGTCATCGAGGCGCTGCGCGCACTGCGGCCCGGGGAGCCCCTCGAGCTCGTGCACCGGTTGGACCGCGACACGAGCGGGTGCCTGCTGATCGCGCGCCACGCGCCCACGCTGCGCGCCCTGCACAAGCTGCTGCGCGAAGACGGTTTCGAGAAGCGCTACCTGGCGCTGTTGCGCGGCAGGTGGGAGCTCGGCACCAAGCGTCTCGATATCCCGCTGCGCACCGACGCGCGCGTGGGCGGTGAGCGTACCGTGCGGGCAGACCCGGCCGGCAAGGACGCGGCGAGCCGCTTTCGGCCGGTGCAGTTCTTCGGCAGGACGGCGACACTGGTCGAGGTGACGCTCATCACCGGCCGCACGCACCAGATTCGCGTGCACGCCGCATATGCCGACCACCCGGTTGCGGGTGACGAGAAGTACGGCGATGCGGAGTTCAACCGCGAGCTGCGCGCGCTCGGCCTCGAGCGCATGTTCCTGCACGCAGCGAGCGTCAGCTTCACGTGGCCGTCGGGTGGGGAATTCAGTGTCAACACGCCGCTGCCGCCGGAGCTGGCGGCGGTGCTCGAGCGGCTGGCGACGCGGCCCACCGGCCGCGCCTCACAGCCGGCTGCACTCACGGCACGCGATAGCCCGCATCGCGCAGCGCGCCGCAGAGCCAGATCAGCGGCAGGCCGATGAGGGCGGTCGGGTCCTGACTCTCGATGCATTCGAAGAGCGCCACACCTAAGCCCTCGGCCTTGAAGCCCCCGGCGCAGTCGAAAGGCTGCTCGCGCTCGACGTAGCGGGCGATCTCATCCGCCGACAGCGCGCGGAACACGACGGTGGTGGTGTCGACGTGAGCCAGGTGCACGCCGGCGCCTGCGCCGAGCAGCACGCATGCGGTATAGAACTGCGCGGTGTGACCGCTGAGCGCCGCCAGCTGCGCACGGCAGGCGGCCGCGTCGCCCGGCTTGTCGAGCACCCGGCTGCCGCATGAGGCGACCTGGTCGCCGCCGATGACGAACGCGCCCGGGTGGCGCGTGGCGACCGCCCCCGCCTTGACGGTTGCGAGGCGCAGCGCCCGATCCGCGGGCGACTCGGAAGGCAGATGATCCTCGGCGACCCCGGGATCCGCGACCGCGAACTCCACGCTCAGCCGCGCCAGCAGCTCGCGCCGATAGCGCGATGTCGAAGCCAGCATGAGCGGCGGCACGGGACTCACGGCAAGGCGAATCGCCTTCGGGAAAACAAGGGTTTGCGGCTTTGACTTGGGGGAAACCGCTACCTATTATACGCGCCCCATGTCCTCCCCCTGGTCGCGGCTGCTTGATGTCGACCGGCTGGCCGACGGCGCAGAGGACGTTGACTTCGCTGTGCCGCTCGCCGAGTTGACCGGTCTGCACTCGCGCGCGCCGAGTATTGCCGGCGAGGTCCATGGGAGGGCGCATTTCACGCGCCAAGGGGGGATCGCGGTCGCGGAGCTGAAACTCGCGGGAAGCGCGACTCTCGAGTGCCAGCGGTGTCTCAAGCCGTTGCAAGTGCCGGTTGACGCGGTGGTGCGCGTCGGGCTGGTCGCATCCGAGGCGGATGCTGCGCGGCTGCCCGAAGACCTGGAGCCGGTGCTGGCGCCCGCAGGCCGGACCACGATCGCCGGGCTGGTTACCGAGGAGCTGCTGCTGAGCCTGCCGATTGTGCCGCTGCACGCGGCAGGCACACCCTGTGCGCCGGGGAACGCGGCGGCCGCGCAGCCCGATACGCCCGAAACGCACCGGCCGTTCGCGCGGCTCGGTGAGCTGCTGAAGCGTTAGAGTTCCATTTGGTTTTCCCATATATAGAGTCAGGAGCTGACCCATGGCAGTTCAAAAGAGCCGCAAGACCCCCTCGCGACGCGGCATGCACCGCTCGCACGACCGGCTCGCTGCGCCGGCGCTGTCGACCGATCCGCAGTCGGGCGAGACGCACCTGCGTCACCGCATCACCCCGGACGGCTTCTATCGCGGCCGGCGCGTGATCGAGAAACCGGCCGAAACCGAAGACAAGGAATAGTCTCTCTCCTGGCATCAAGGGCCAGCGTGCTGCCGATCGCGATCGACGTGATGAGCGGCGACCACGAGCCGCGCGGGTACGTTGACGGTGCGCTGCGTGCGCTCGCCGAGGATCGTGAGCTGCGCGCGCTGCTGGTCGGCGACCCGCGGCTGCTCGAGGCGGCGCTGGCGCCGCTGCCGGCGGCGGTGCGCGCTCGCGCGCAGATCGTGCCCGCCTCGCAGGTGGTGGCGATGCACGACAAGCCGCGCGAGGCGATCCGCCGCAAGAAGGATTCCTCGATGCGCGTGGCGGTGGATCGCGTGCAGGCGGGCGAGGCCTGCGCCTGCGTGAGCGCGGGCAACACCGGGGCCCTGACTGCGATCGCGCATTTCGTGCTCGGTATGCTGCCCGGAGTGGAGCGTGCCGCCATCGTCTCGGCGATTCCCGCCGCCCACGGCCTCACCCACATGCTCGACCTGGGCGCCAACACCACGGCGACGCCCGAGCAGCTGCGTCAGTTCGCCGCCATGGGCGCAATCATCGCGCGCGACGTCTCCGGTTGCGCCGCACCGCGCATCGGGCTGCTCAACATCGGCGAGGAGGACATGAAAGGGGACGATCTGGTGCAGGCAGCGCACGCGCTGCTCGGGGCCAGCGGCCTCAACTACGTCGGGTTCGTCGAGGGCGACGACATCTTCTCCGGGGACGTCGATGTGGTGGTCACTGACGGCTTCACCGGCAACGTCGCGCTCAAGACCATGGAGGGAGTCGCGGGCCTGATCGCCGACCGGCTGCGTCAGGAGTTCGATGCTTCCTGGCCCGACCGGCTCGCGGGGCTGATCGCCCGTCCGGTGCTGCGCCGGGCGGCGGCCGGACTCGACCCGCGCCGCTACAACGGCGCCTGCATGGTGGGGCTCGCGGGGATCGTGGTAAAAAGCCACGGTCGCGCCGACGGTGTGGCATTCGCGCGCGCGATCGGCACCGCCGCACTGGCGGCGCGCCGCGGACTCACTGGGCACATTGCGCAGGCACTGCGCACCGAAGGGGCGACCACTTGATCTACTCGCGCATCGCGGGCACGGGCTCGTATCTGCCGCACAAGGTGATCAGCAACTTCGACCTGGAGAAGATGGTCGACACCACCGACGAGTGGATCCGCAGCCGCACCGGCATCGAGCGCCGCCACGTCGCCGCCGACGGCGAGACCACGGTCGACCTGGCGGAACACGCCGTGCGCAGTGCGCTGGAGGCTGCGGGCGTCGCGCCCGAGGATGTCGACTTCATTGCCTTCGGCACCACGACCCCGGACCTGGTGTTCCCCAACTGCGGCACGATACTGCAGCAGCGGCTCGGGTGCCGCGGCGTGCCCGCCTTCAGCCTCGAGACCGCCTGCGCCGGCTTCATGTACGCCCTGTCGATCGCCGACAAGTACGTGCGCTGCGGCGAGGCGCGGCGCGCGCTGGTGGTCGGCGCGGAAACCCTCTCGCGCATCACCGACTGGAGCGACCGCGCCACGGCGGTGCTGTTCGCCGACGGCGCGGGTGCGGTGCTGCTGGAACCCTCGGACACGCCGGGCGTGTACTCGACCCACCTGCATTCGGACGGTCACTACAAGGACATGTTGTATTGTGGCAGCGGCGTGTCGACCGGCTTCGCGCCGAAGCTGGCGATCAGCATGACCGGGAGCGAGGTGTTCAAGGTCGCCGTCACCAAGCTCGGGCAGGCGGTTGACGAGACGCTCGCGGCCAACGGATTCGACCGCACGGCGCTCGACTGGCTGGTGCCGCACCAGGCCAACATCCGCATCATCGAGGCTACCGCCCGCAAGCTCGATCTGCCGCTGGAGCGGGTGGTCATCACGGTGCAGGAGCACGGCAACACTTCCGCGGCATCGGTGCCGATGGCGCTCGACGTCGCGGTGCGCGACGGCCGCATCAAGCGCGGCCAGCTGCTGCTGCTCGAGGCCTTCGGCGGCGGCTTCACCTGGGGTTCGGCGCTGATACGTTATTAATCGACCGGGATCGGGTAGGGGGTGAGCTTACGCTCACTCCCCTCCCACACCACCGTACGTGCGGTTCCGCATACGGCGGTTCAACGAACACACTGGAGTCGCTG
>Ga0209007_1000088_pt1 | contig 55748 bp, 47 predicted proteins | sample JacPinW_OM1H0_O2_FD_187961 | JGI IMG/M metagenome (GOLD analysis project Ga0209007, IMG submission 187961) | Forest soil microbial communities from Algoma, Ontario, Canada - Jack Pine, Ontario site 1_JW_OM1H0_O2 (SPAdes) (version 2) | ecosystem: Environmental > Terrestrial > Soil > Boreal... | reverse complement strand
TGGGGTCGGCTGATGCTGCGGCCTGTGCCTTTTTTCGCTCGCGGGCCTTCTGGAGCATTTCATCCAGCCACTCTGCGCACGGATCGCAGAGCAGCGAGCCGTCGTTTGTTGGCCTCCAGCAGCGGCTTCCGTCCGCTCTGGCCATGACGCACCTGATCGGCCTCTTCGCTATTGTCCTCGCGGCGGTCACCGGCGTTGTCCTCGGCTGCGTGCTAGCATTTCTTCCCAGATGGCTTGCTCGTCGACGTGGAAGGTCGCCGCGATTTGCTGGCCGTGTTCAAACAGGTTGGTGAGGCGTTGTCCTAGCAAATGCGCCTGGCTGACGATGCCGTCCGCTGGGGCTTTCGCGGTGATGGGCAGGTCTTTTGCGATGCGATTCAGCCGTGCTTCTTCGCTGATATTGATTGCTGCGGTGCGGCGTTGTCCTCTGAGGGTCATTGTCCTCTGTCCTTGGGAAGTGGATTGCTCCGCCGCGGCGGCCCTTGCTTTTCATGAAGCTCCAGACGAGTTCGCGGATTTCGGCTGGTGTCCTGCGCTTCATCGTGGTTTTTCTTCTAGCTGCCACGGCGCTGATGAGCCGCGGCTGCGTTTGAAGATTTGCGTCTCTTTCGTCAGCGTGTTGATGCGGACTTTTCGCTCCTGTGGGTCAGCAGGGTCGTCGCCCGGGCGTGCGATGGCGTGGAGCATGATGATTAGGCGTTCCTCTTCGTTGTCCTTGTCGCCGAGCAGCAAGTTCGTGGCTGCCTCGATGTCTTCGGCGGTTCCGGCGTGGACAACGAGGTGGTGGAGGTTTTGCAGTTGTTCTTCATGGTGTGTGTTGGCGCGCGCTTTTGCGGGCGTTTTCTTGGGGGCCCCGTGTTTGCGTTTTTTGCTCATGGCGCGAGCCTCCGTTCGATGGTTCGGTTCCAGAGCATTTGGACAATGAATTCGAGGAAGGCTTCGCGGTCGCCGATGTTTTGCTGGTCGGCGGCTTCGAGGATTTTGATTTCGATGTCGTCCGCGAGCGCGTTGGCGTGCGAGCGTAATTCGCTCGCACGCTTTCGCCGCCTGAGAAGGTTGTCGGTGCGTGCCGCCTCGATTTCTGCGTCTGTCGGGTGGCGTTGTCCTTCGCGTGTCATCTGCCTCCTTTCAGGTGGTGCGGGTTCGGCCGGCGCGGCGGGTTGATCAGCCCGCAGCTGATGGCGTCCTGCTCGGTGAAGCCGTAGTGCTTCGCGATTTTGCAGATTTCCTCGCGTAGCTCCATGCGGAACAGGACGTTTTTGTTGGCTGCTAGCTCCTCGGCTTTGAGAATTTCCGTCCACATTTCGGGCGGGACTCGCTTGCCGTTCAGGGTGCTGCTGCTCGTTGCGTTCATGTTCGTTGTCCTCGTTGTCCTAGTTTTTCCACTTCCAGCGGTTGGCCGCGCTGAGTCTGTTGATTAGCGGCGTGAGGTTTTGTGGGTCGGCGCTCTGCAGGTAGATCAGGGTGCTCATCAGGTTTTCGTGCCCGAGCAGTTGCTGCACGGTGAGCAGGTCTTTGGTTTCGTGGTAGACCCGCTGTGCGAGAGTTCTACGGAGGTCGTGTGGCCTCAGCTGAGGGTTTACCTTGGCTTTTGTTTTCAGCTTTTGCCACTCGGCGTAGAGGATGTCTCGGGTTATGTGCCGTCCCGCGATGAGGTCGACGAGCGGTGTGTTGGGGTCTGCGACGGGCTTCACCATTTCGAAGTACGCGCGCAGCTCGTCGGACACCGGCAGTGTGTTGGTGCCTTCCCCTTTGGTTCGGAAGGTGATGGTGTTTTGCGTTTCGTTGTGCTGCGCCGGGCAGAGGCGCAGTGCTTCGGATCGCCGAGGGCCGTGGCCCTCGGCGATGGCTATCCAGCAACGCATCCACGTGGATGCGTTGGCGCGAAGGCGGGCGATTTCTTCGGGCGTGGCAATCGTTGTCCTCGCGCGGGGATGCTTGACCCGCGTGAGGTCTCGGCTGATGGCGGCTGGTGCTCCGATGGATTCGAGGTGCCGCAAAAACTTGGCTAGGTTTTTTCTGCGGGTGCTGATGGTGTCGGGGGCGTAGTTGTCCTTTCTCCACGTCTCGATGACCGCGTTGCCGATGCTCGGATTGAGCCGGTTGATTTGGCAATTGCCCGCTTCCTTCGCGTAGGCGCGCGCCGCAACCTGAGCGTGATGCTGGCGCTGGCCCTTCGCCCATGCCTCCGCTTCCGCGCCGACTGTCGGGAGGCTGGGGATTTTTTTGCGGCCCTGATTTCGCGGAGCATCTTGTCCTGATATCGTTGCGCCGCCTTCTTTGTTGTAAACCCTTTTCGGATGCGTTTGCCGGTGATGTCTCTCCAGTCGGCAAACCATTTTCTGTGGATGAAAAGCATACGTGCTCCTTTGTGTACTCGCTTGGACAACGCGAGGACAACGCCTTATAGCACGGCGTGTTTTATTGGCTTTCTGCGGGAGGGCGACGGTACTTAGAGCCTATAGGAGTACAGGGAGAGGACACCGGCCACAAGGATAGGGACTCGAGTTTTGCCGACCTGCGAGCGACTATGCCTGTTTTGTGGCTAACTTGAAGCGAAGATCGAGCGTTATTCAGCAGTCAAATTCATTCAGAAAAGCGTCACGCGCTATCCGACCGCGTTCATTGGGTCTTGTCGGATTCGTGTGGCACGCGAGTGGCAGTGTTGATCCAGTTCACTTCCCAAGTTTTTCCTCCATCATCTGAGAAGGACTGTTCATCACGCGTGGAATTCGGGGAATCCGCAATAAAAACAAAGCGGACCAGGATCATTCGGCCATTCAATGGTTCTTGATCGTAGAATTCGCCTCGGCCATTTTTGAATTCGCCGATCATGGGCACGCCAAGAGTGCCGCTGTTGCTGCTGGCAAAATTCAGGCTCCACTGGTGGGCTTCGGGATTGTAGAGACGCAGAGACAAAAATTCGAGGTGGCCGGATGGGCCAGCGGTGACGATCTCCGCGAGATTAGCGCGGCCGTCCCAAATCTTGCGAACGACGACAGTGCCGTCTAATTCGGTCCACTGGGTTGAGCCCGTGAGCGGATGCTGGAGGCGGTGCATGTGGATCTTCCAGGTTCCGAATTGCCAATCGAAATCATGCCGGCCGTCTCGCGGCGTCGCGGACTGCTGCGTAGTTGATGCGGATGAAGCAGAAGAAGTTTGCGAAAACGATGCGATCGGGTGAGCAAGACCGGCAAGCACGCTGAAGACGAAACAAATCGTGATGCGCCGAAGTTGCTTCACTGTTTTACTCGTGTCAACGTGGCGGTGAAGTTTGGCTCCCACGTCTTGCCGCCATCATCGGAGAACGACTGCTCAAAATGGTGTGAATCGGGGGTGATGTCGGACCAGACGATGCGAACGAGGATGCTTCTTCCATTGAATGGTTCCTGATCGTAAAACTCGCCGCGGCCATTCTTGAATTCGCCGATCGCGGGTTGGGCGATGGTGCCGTCGTTACTTTTGGAAAAATATTGGCCCCACTGATGCGATTGGGGATTGTAAAGAAACAGGGTCAAACCTTCGAAGTGGCCGGCCGAGCCGTCGGCTTCAATCTCCTCAAGCTGAGCGCGGCCATCCCACACTTTGCGGACGACGACGGTGCCGTTCATTTCGACCCAAGTGGAGGAACCGGTCAGCGGATGCACGAGCCGTTTTATTTGCGTGTGCCAAGTGCCGAGGTTGAAGTCGAAATCGTGTTGGCCATCGCGTTCGGTGGCGGGATTCTGATTGGTGGCGGGAGCTGTGTCACGCGTTGCGGCCGGGTGCGGCGCGGCTGGGCGTGGTGTTAAGACGAAAATCAAAGTGCTTAATATGAGATAAATCGGAAGGCTGCGTGCTGCGGTCATTTTCTATTCTCCATTTGGATGCTCGTATTTCGTGGCTTGCCCTGACGGCAGCTGTACACGAACCAAGTTTGGCTGGATTGTGGTAATTTAAAAGAACCGCTTTTTATGCAATTAGCGATACCACTTGTGAGGGGGCGCGGGCCGCTCTTCCGCCAGGTTTATCTCGGGCTGCGGAAAGCGATCCTGTCGGGTACGTTTCGCGCCGACAATCGATTGCCCTCGACGCGGGACCTGGCCGACCAGTTGGGGATTTCGCGGACGGTTGCGTTGATGGCTTACGATCAGTTATTGGCGGAGGGTTTTGTTACGGGCCGGGGCGGCTCCGGAACGTATGTGGCGAATGATTTTTCGTCCAACCGTCTTGTAGCTCCGAAAAAGGAAATCAAATTCCGGTTATCGAGGTTCGGTTCCGCGGCGGCGGACACGGCGGGGAGTCTAAATTTCTCCGGCCGTCGATCGCGTTCCTACCGCTACGACTTTGCGTTTGGGCGGAGCGAAAGCGATATCGAAACTTTTCCGTTCGAAACGTGGCGGCGGATTTTAACGCGGCGCGCGCGGAAGGCTCCGGTATTCGAGCTTGATTATGGTCCGGCGGCAGGAAGCCTGGCACTGCGTGAAGCGATTTGTTCGCACTTGAGAAGATCTCGCGCGGTGGCGTGCGAGCCCGCGGACGTGATTGTGGTAAACGGCTCGCAGCAGGGGCTGGATTTGATCGCGCGCGTGTTGCTGGAACGCGGCGATCGTGTGGCCATCGAGAATCCGTCATACCAGGGTACGCGGGAAATTCTCTTAGCAGCGGGCGCTCGGCTGCTGCCGGTTCCTGTGGACCGCGAAGGTTTAAATCCAGTCAAGTTACCCGACGACGCGCGAATATGTTTCGTGACGCCATCACACCAATTTCCGACTGGCGCGATCCTTCCGCTGGCGCGGCGTCTCGCGCTGCTGGAATGGGCCAAACGCAAGAACGCGGTGATCGTGGAGGACGATTACGACGGTGAGTTTCGCTACGACGGACAGCCGCTGGAGTCCTTGCAAGGACTCGATGCGGAAGGCCGAATTATTTACGTGGGGACATTTTCTCGCACGGTGTTTCCGGCGCTGCGCGTAGGTTACTTGATCGTGCCGAAGTCGCTGACCGCGGCGTTCACAGCGGCCAAGTGGCTGAACGACCAGCATTCCGCGACGCTCGAACAGCAGACTCTTGCGGAGTTCATTGCTACGGGCGGTTACGAACGGCATTTGCGCCGGGTTCGCCGCAGGAACACAGCGCGACGCGCGGCGTTGCTGGATGTGATTCAGAAATATTTGAGTGAGCGGGTGGAGGTGACCGGCGATGGCGCGGGGGCTCACGTTGTCCTGTGGCCGAGGGGACGCGTCTCCGAAGAGGAAGTGATTTCGAGCGCGGCGGCGCGCGGAGTTGGAATTTACGGAATATCCCAATACTTCTTAACACGGCCATCGCGAGCCGGATTCATGCTTGGATATTCGCGCATGAGGGAAAATGAAATTCGGGAAGGCGTCCGGAGGCTCGGCGAAATCCTTTGAGGAATTTTTCAGGAAGGCAGGCGGATCTCGACGTCCTGGCCTTCTAGAGCGGGACGCGCGCGGCGAATGACCTCACTGGCCCAGAGTTTCTCACTCAGAAATACTAGTGAGCCGTCTTCGAATCCGCAGATGGCACAGAAAAAATACTTTGAAAAGGCCGTGTGATAGGCGTCCACACCACGGCGAGCAAGCTCCCCTTCGAGAGCAGGATCGCCTTCAGCGACGAGAGTTCCAGCGCGAGCGCCGAAAGTTTCCTTCTGAAAACGATCGATGAGAGCTTGAAGGACGGAAAGTTCCGGAGCGGGAATTACGAGGGAGTGATTGTTGGGTTCGCGGTGTTTAATTTGGTGAAGCTTGCAGTACTCGCGGACGCGGTCGAGGTGGCTGAAAAAATCGAGGGCCCAGACTTCGTCGGCTGCTGTGGCGCGCAGAACGCGGCTCCAAATTTTCGAAGCGTCGAGGCCGCGCACGGGTTCGCGATTTTCGTCGGCTTCGGTGAGCTCCAAGCCTATGGCGCGAACATCCGAGCCCAAGTCGAGAGGCTCGACATCGAGAAGGTACATCTACACTTCCTCGCCGGCGGGATGCGGGAAGCGCTTCTGAAAGTCGGGAGACTGCTTGCGGACTTCCAGCCAATCGAAAAACGCGTCGGGAGTTTCCAGCCAGATTCCAAACCAGTGCGCGATTTCTTCTTTTTCAGCGCGCTTGTTGGCGTCCACTTTGTGATTACGCGAGATCATCTCTGCGCGGCGGCGGCCGAGACGCGCTACTTCGCGAACGCGCTCCGCGGCCTGACTGTCGGCTTCGAGCACGAATTTGCGAAGAAGCTCGTCGAGACGGACCAGGCACATTTCCGCTTCGTCGAGGGTGGAGAAATGAAGCAGGTCGCTGAATTCCTCTTCGTAACGGCCTTCGGTATCGGAGCGCGTGGACCACACGACGCGCATGCCGGCCTCTTCGAGAACGCTGACAATGTAATCGGCGGAGGTTTTTCCTTTTTCACCGAGATGCACGATGAGCTTACGCCTGATCTGCTCGATTTCAGCCGGAGTGTAACGAGGCCGGGCCAATTCCGCGGCCACTTCAAGAATTAATTTCTTCTTGGTGGGAGAGCCGCTCTCGAGATTCGGGCTGGGATTGCTTTCGCTCAAGAGGGACCTCGGTGTTTGGGCTTGGATGGATCAGCGGTTACGGTGTCACCGGCAAGCAAATGGCGGTAACGCGCGACGTTGCGATTATGTTCCGCAAGAGTTTTCGCGAAGAAATGGCCACCCTGATCGTTGGCGACAAAATACATATAATCGGTTTGCGCCGGTTCCATCGCGGCGCGGAGAGAGGCTTCTCCCGGATTTGCGATGGGGCCGGGAGGCAGGCCGGGATGCTCGTAGGTGTTGTACAAGGAATCGACATGCAGGTCAGCGGGGCGAACATTTTTCGTGTGGTGGCCTTCCAGTTCCAAAGCGTACTGCACGGTGGGGTCACATTGCAGCGGCAGACCTTTGCGAAGACGGTTATAAAAAACTCCGGCGACCATGGGACGTTCTTCGGGCTTGGGGGTTTCGCGTTCCACTAACGAAGCGAGGGTGACGACCTGATGGAGCGTCAAACCTTGCGGGAAATTAGTGGCTCCAGAAGGATCCAACGATTCGAGTTCGGCGCGAAAATTCTGGACCATGCGTTTCACGATCGAATCACAGGTGGTGCGGCGAGTAAATTGGTAGGTGGAGGGAAAAAGAAAACCTTCGAGGTTGGGTGAGTCGGGCGCCAAATCAGCAATGAGTGAAGAGTTTTTTGCAGCGTCCAGAAAACTTTCGCGGGTGCAGACTTGCTGGCGATCGAGTTCCGCGGCCATCTCGAACATGTTCCAGCCTTCGGGAATCGTTACGGTGCGAATGTAGATCTTGCCACCAGCAATTTGCCAAAAGACTTCGCGCGAATCAAGCGGGCGGTCGAAGTAATACTCGCCAGCCTGCAAAGGTTTTCGAAAATGCCACGCGCTGAAAAACTCGAATGCAAGCTGGCTGCGAATAACGTCATTTTTTCTGAGAATGTGAGCCACACCCAGACGAGAAGTGCCGTGCGGAATGTCCACAAAAACCTTTTCAGGGCGATGGCCGCGATACGGTCGGCTGATTTGCGAGTCGAGCCAGCCTGCGCCGGCGCCGAGGGCGGCAATGAGCAGAAGAGCAATGAGGCCAAGTCTGCGCATCAGGTATTAGGACCTCTCCACGATAGAAACTGCGGGAGGCTCGACTACTTTTTTGTACTGGAGCTTATGTTCGAGGTAATCACGCAAGAGAACGGCGGCGGCGACGTCATCGAGCGGGGCTCGTTTTCGTCGCGAAGAAGATTTCACTTCCGCCATAGTTTGGGCCGCCTCCCAGGTGGTCAGCCGTTCGTCCACGAGTTCGACGTTGATGCCGAGATCCTTCTGCAATCGCGCGGCGAAGAGCGCCGCTTCATCCGCCATGGGGCTCGCTTCACCCGTCATGTGCAAAGGATGGCCCACGAGGATACGCGCAACACTATGCTTCCTGCAAATTTCGCGCAAGCGCCGTAAATCGTTGCGGCGGTTTGTGCGTGTGAGGGTGACGAGAGGCTGCGCGGTGACGCCAAGTTCGTCGGAAAGCGCCAGGCCGATTCTCTTTCGGCCGTAGTCGATGGCCAGGATGCGGCTGGATTCGGATGTCGAAGGTGCGGACACACCGATATTCCGAGCGCGTTCGAGGTTCGTCATATTGGTCTCATTATACTTGACGAATGGCCAAGCGCGGCAGTTGGACATAGATAGGACGAGACATATCTCCAAGTATCAATGATTGCCTAAACAGTAGAAATGGCGTATGAGCAGATGCCATGCGGATGGTTGTGGCTTTTATTACCGTGTTGTTTGTCACGGGTTCACAGCTCGCTCAGACGGATCCATGCGCGCGCCGGAGTGTCCCAGTAAATGTGGTCGATGATCGAGGCCAGCCAGTTACTGGACTTGCAGAGAACAACTTCACGGGATCGATGCACCATCAGCCCGTAAGAATTGTTTCCGTCAGACCGGACGGAAAAGCTCGGCGCGTACTGATCGTTCTCGACGCCAGTGGCAGCATGACGGGCGAACAGCGTATCTGGCATTTGTACTTAGCGGTTGGACGCAATCTGATCACACCAATTCCAGAGGGTACGTTCGTCGGCCTAATAGTCTTCTCGTCAAAAATCGAAGAGAACATTCCTCTAACGACCAGCAAAAAATCCTTGCAAGATGAATTGGCGCGTTTAGATCCAGGCACTAGAGCGTTTCCAAAGGGCCCACGCCACACGGCACTTTGGGATGCGCTCGAAACGGCAGCCTCTGAATTCGACCAGCCTCAACAAGGGGATGCGATCTATGCGATTACAGATGGTGGAGACAATGCGAGCAAAACCAGCGATAAACCCTTGGAAGAGGATCTCTTGAATCGAGGAATTCGGCTGTTCACTTTCTCCGTGGATCCGTCCGCTGGTCCGACCCCTGAGGAAACAAATGGGCCAGCAAGTCTGATGGAACTAACCCAAGCGACAGGCGGATATGCGGTTCGGTTTCAAAACTATTCACCGGGAGGACCGCCGAGCCTTCTGAGTGGTGCAGGAAAGCTGAGTTCTGAAGGGGAGCTATTGATGTTGCAATTCAGGCAGATTTTTCCCTTCCAGAGAATCGAAGTTCAATTGCCGAAAGCTCCGAATAAAACGCAAGAGTGGAACCTCAAAATAACCGGGATGAAGACGAAAGACCTCACCCTGGTGTATCCACACAAGCTGGGGGGTTGTGCAATTCAATCGCAGAAGCGCCAGCTCGGTGCAATAAAGGACGGACAGTTTAGGGTTGGCGGCCGCGTTCGCTTTTTTCCCACAGGGGCCAGAAGCCGGCGTCTTTCATTTCCTTGTCGAGGCCGGTCTGCTGGAATAATTGTTCGATCTGCGGGCGCGACTGGCGCGGACCGATGCGATCTTCGCGGTCTGCGAGGGCGAAGGCGGTGATGGCGGCGACGGCGACGCTGCGCTTGAGCTCTTTGAAATCAACTTTGTCGTAGGTGTCGGATGCGGCGTGATAATTCAGCATGTAATTTGCGGGCTCTTGATTCGATTCCAGGGTGGGAACACCTTCCAGGATGAAATCGAAATTGTCGGTGTCCATACCGGCGTCGAAGGTGAAATCCAAGGAAGCAAAATCGTGGAGCGGTTGCAGAGCTTCGCGCACAGCTGATTCAATATCCTTGCGGCCTCCGAGGGAGTAGCCGGTGATGCGTCCTACTCCGGAATCGAAAATCACGGCAGCGATCATGCGATCGAGCTCGGCGCGATGGGCGTGGGCGTATGCGGCGGAGCCGAGCATCCCTTGTTCTTCACCGGTGAAGAAGGCGAGGCGGATCGAACGGCGGGGAATGACGCCAGAGGCGTGGATGACGCGGGCCACATCAATGAGCATGGCGACGTTGCAACCGTCATCGAGCGCGCCGGTGCCCAAATCCCAGGAATCCAGATGGGCGCCGAGCAAAACGAATTCGTCCGGCTTCTCGCGGCCGCGAATTTCTCCGATCACGTTTTCGGATTCGGTGGGACCGCCGATGTGGTTTGGCATATCGAGACGCACGCGGACTTTTTGTCCGGCAGCCAAAAACCTGGCGATGCGTTCGGCGTCTTCGCGCGCCAAGATCGCTTGTGGCAACTCCTCGAGTTCACCGTTCAAGGATACATTGTGGCGATACAACAGGAGACTGGGCCGCGTGGACATCCAGAAAATGGCGGTGGCGCCCGCCTTCACGGCACGCTCAACAATTTCGTGGTCCACACCGTATTCGGCGATGAGGTCTTCCCAGGTGACCAGCAGATTCGTATGGACCAGAACGATGGCGCCACTGGCAAGCGCGCCGGCTTTAGCGAAACCGTTTTCGCTGCCATCTCCGACGTCAACAACGTCGGCGGTGATGCCTTCGGGCGGCGTAGCGGGCGACCAGCCTATGGACACTATGCGAACCGGGAAAGGCGCAGGGGACAAAATTTCGATGTGCGAGTTGCCTTCACTCCAACTGACCGGGACGGTGAACTTTTCGGTGTGAACTTCGTCCACTCCGGCGTGACGCAGCGCTTCGACGGCCCAACCGGCAGCACGGTCGGCTGCCGCCGACCCAGTGGGACGGCCACCAATGGAGTCAGTGAGGTAGCGCAAATTTTCTTCCAGAGGCGAGGGGCCGAGGGCGCTTTGAATCATGGCCGGAACCAGGTCAGCGCAGGATTTTTCGGCAGAGCATGTGCCGGACCCGGTGGGCACTTGAAGAGGGGAGGGATTCGTCGGGGGGAGCTGGGCGAATGTACCGAATGGGAACAGAGTTAAGCTGGGCAAGAGTAAAAGGCTGCGCAGGATTTTTTTCACGAACAATTCCTTTCAAGATAACGGTTGAACCAAACTTGGCGACGGGAGTGTACCGCAGAATGCGGGCTGGATAGTACGCCCGTGTGGAATTCCGTCGCCAAGGGTCCTAGTCCGGGCGCCTTCACACAATTAAAACAACTTCTGGAACATTTTGCTGCTTGCGAGAAGTTTCTACCTAGAAAGAAAATCCAGCCAGATTTTGGCTGCGGAATATCTGTCTCATTTTGAGCCATTTAACCATTTTAGAGAGTGGCAGACTACCTGCCATGCCCGTGCTTCTATCCGCGTTTTGGTAGAACGGTTCTCAAGACAGTTGGATCAGGGCGACGGTCATGAGAGCTGCCATAAGTCCCGTATGCTGTACGAATAGGAACAAAATCTAAAAGACTTCGCCGGATAGTCCTCGGGGAGCAGACGGGAAGGTTTTAGTGAAAAAGGTACGCGTATTTGGAAAGCCAGCGCAGCAAGAAAAGAAGCAGGATTCGAGCAAGCCTAACTTCTTCGTTTTCTGCGAAACAAGCACGGGAGTCGCTCAATTCCGCACTGAATCGACTGCGGATCCGGAGTCCACGGTGGAACGAGTGGCCGGACTGCTAGCCATGCAGTGCTTGGTGAGAGGGCAGAATCCGACCGATTTTCAAGTACTAGTTCCGGCCGAATCGGTCCTGATGGAGCGGCTGGTGTCCCGAGCTGAGGAGCTTTTGCAGGAAGGGCGATCGATTGCCTGTCCGGCATCTTTGAGCCCGCGGCAAATGGAAGTGCTGCACTCGGTGCTTTCGAATCGAGCGAACAAGGAGATTGCTTCCAAGCTGAATATCACTGTTCGCACGGTGAAGTTCCACATTTCGACATTACTGAGCAAATTTGGCGTCGAGACGCGCACGGAGCTGGCACGCCGAGCGGCGGGTTTTGCGAGTCCCACGTTATTGGAACCGGAGACCGTGCAGGACGATTCGGCTGGGCCGCAAAGAAATCCTGGGCCGGTAGCGGTTGCTCGCAAAGCGCCGATTCCGATGACGAATCAGTCGCAGAGCGTCCGGTTTCCCGGACGCGCGCTGATGGCCTAGCGGATCCGTTAGGGTTGTGAGAACTCTGGAGCTCTAACGGCCGAAGGAATAGTATTCGAAGCCGAGGGCTTTCATTTCCGCCGGATTTAGAAGGTTTCGCGCATCAATCAGCAAAGGGCGAGCCATCTCGTTGTGAACGCGCTTCCAGTCGAGGCGCTGAAATTCTTCCCATTCCGTAGCTAACACAGCGGCGTCCGCGTCCTTGAGCAACTCGTAGGGATCCTTGGCAAACAATATTTCGGGGAGAAGTTTGCGCGTTTTTTCCATGGCTTGAGGGTCATACGCGCGTAAATGCGCGCCTTCAGCCAGGAAGCGCTTGGCGGCATCGACGGCGGGCGAAAAACGAATGTCATCGGTGTTTGGTTTAAACGCCAAGCCAAGCAGAGCAATTTTTTTGCCCTTGAGCACCCAGAGAGCTTTACGAACTTTGTTGAGAAGCAAATCGATGCGTTGCTTGTTGACCTGCTCGGCAGCCTTCAACAAAGTGAAATCGATGCCTACACGCTCGGCCAATCGAACGAAGGCTTGAACATCCTTGGGCAAGCAAAAACCGCCGAAACCGAGTCCCGCTTGCAAAAACTGAGGGCCGATTCTGGGATCCATTCCTACCGCAGCGGTAACTTCCTGGACGTCGGCGCCGAGCTGATCACACATATCCGCCAGAGAATTCGCAAAAGAGATTTTCAGAGCGAGAAAAGAATTCGAGGCGTGCTTGATTAGCTCCGCGCTATTGACGGTGGTGACGACGAAAGCGGGCGCGGGAGAATCGGGGCACTTGCCGTTGTGCGCGGGGCAGGTGAACTTCTGGTCCAGGATTGGCGCGTAAATTTCGCGAAGTTTTTTGGCGGCAGCTGGTTCGTCCACACCGACGACGATTCGATCGGGGTGAAGAAAATCGGTCACGGCGGTACTTTCGCGGAGGAACTCCGGATTGGATGCCACGGTGAAATTCGTGCCGGTTTTGCGGCTGTACACAGTGAGCGCGCGTTTTAACTCCTGACCGGTCTGAGCCGGGACGGTACTCTTTTCCACGACTAATTTTGGACCGCCGCCTTCGGTGGCGATCATGCGGGCAACGTTGTCGATGGCGCTTAGATCCGCGTCGCCATTATCCAAGGGAGGAGTTCCGACGCAGATGAAGACAGCTTCGCTGGAGCGCACTGCTTCGCCGGCGTCGGTGGTGAAATGCAAGCGTCCTTCACGGATGTTTTTTTCGACTAAAGAATCCAAATGCGGCTCGTAAATCGGCAGCTTTCCAGCGCGGAGGGTGACGATTTTGGATTCGTCGTTGTCAGTGCAGGTGACATGGTGCCCGATTTCCGCGAAGCAAGCTCCGGTTACGAGTCCAACGTATCCACAGCCAATTACCGAAATTCGCAAGATTCAGAACTCCTGATCGAAATTAAGGTTTCTTATAAACAGGCGCAGACTCTTGACGCTTCCCGCGCACAGCCTTTCTAAACTAACGAAACAGCCCTAGTGAAACAGCCCTGAAATCAAAAGTCACGAGAATATAGCGCATACAACTTACCTGAGTTACCAATAAAAATGATTTGGACATGTATTTGAACGGCGATTGAACGCCAGTTTAACTGGTGGCGTTTGTCCGATGCCACTGCACCGTTTGCCGCAACCCTTCCTCGAGGGGAATCAGCGGCTTCCAGCCCAGCTCGCTCGTGATTTTTCCGGAATTCAATGCGTAACGGCGGTCATCGCCGGGCCTATCGGGAACATGCGAAATCAGGCTTTCCGGCTTATTCATGATTTTAAGAAGATCGCGAGCCATGGTGAGATTGTCTTTCACATCGGCGCCACCAATATTATAAACATGACCCAGGCGACCGCCATCCAAGACTGCAAGGATGGCGCGACAGTTATCTTCGACATGGAGCCAGTTTCTTTGCTGCAAGCCGTCTCCGTATATAGGCAGAGGCCTGCCGGCCAAGGCGCGGGCGATCATGAGCGGCAGAAATTTCTCCATGAATTGATGCGGACCATAATTGTTGGAACAGCGCGCGATAAGCGCAGGAAAGCCGTAGGTTCGCACGAAAGAGAGGACCAGCAGATCGGAGGCCGCTTTCGAAGCGGAATAAGGACTGCTGGGAACGAGTGAGGAGTTTTCATCCGAGAAAGAACCCGGTGGGATATCGCCGTAGACTTCGTCGCTCGAGATGTGGACGAAACGCCGGATTTGCAATTTGCGCGCGGCTTGCAGAAGAACCAAGGTGCCAGTGACGTTGGTTTGAATGGCGTCGGCTGGTTGAGAAATGCTGCGATCGACGTGAGATTCGGCTGCGAAATGGACTACGGCATCGCATCCGGCCATGGCCGATTCGGCGGCAGCTGCGTCGCAGATGCCGCCTCTTATAAATTTGTGATTGGGATTGCCGGTTACGTCGGTGAGATTCGCGAGGTTTCCGGCGTAGGTCAACTTGTCATAGTTGACGACGGTGAAGCCCTTGTCGAGCGAAAGGGCCAGCGGAATAAAATTGGAGCCGATGAACCCAGCGCCGCCGGTCACAAAGAGCTTCATCAAGCTTCCTGACGAACCGGCAGGGCAGCTGGAGATTCTTCGTCGGAGCGAATCCACAAGACTCCAGCGATGACGAGTAAAGCGGAGAATAGGAAATTTGAGATGGAGAAGGGGCGGCCGCTAACACGCACAAGAATCAATTCAAAAAGAAAAGCGGGAACGATGGAGTACAAAGCGAGTGACCAAAGAACCATCGCTTTTGACGGGGTTCGCCGTTCGGCCGCTATCCCCAGAATTATTCCGGCAGGGAAAAAGACCAGCACGCAGTAAATGTCACTATAACCTTCGAGTTCAGAGGGGCGGATTTTGCGCAGCATTCGTGCCAAAGCTGCTCCAGGCCCCAGACGATATAGACGAGTACTTTTCTTTCCATCGATGTAAAGGGAGAGATTCGCACCGTCATAGGAATAGACGATATTGCGCGGCTTGCCGTCAGTAAACACGTTTGGAACGTACCAGGCTAGAATGGCGCGTTTCACGGAAAGCGGACTGCGAAACCAGAAAACGAGATTCGCTTCTTCCTGCTTGAGAGTCAGATCCGTGAACGAGGGCGAACGCGATATGGAAATGATTTCCCCGGTTCCAATATCTGGCACCGCGGCGCTACAGATTACATGGATAGCGAACTGATTTGATTTCTGGACATCACTAACCAAAGCGGCGACGGAGGAACCAGAGGTTAGCCAGGATTCGCCATTGAGAGCGACGAAGCCCGTTGCCACTGAAACTGGAGCGGCAGGCGTCCATGAGAGAGCGGGAAGAGACCCGTTGCTGTCGTTGAATGGAGGCACACCTTTAAAATTGTATGTGGCGCGCCAGGGGAAAGCTTCGAGGCTGGTTTGCCCAGATGACAATTGGAGGGCGACGGCGTCGGGGATGGCACGGTCTGAGATTTGTAGCTGCGCGATCTCACCCTTCCAAGCTTTCTGACCGGTAGATTCATTGCCCAGCAACAACAAACAGCCGGCATACCAATTGCTGAGGCGTGTTTGCGTTTGCAGCGTGGCAGAGAACGCAAACCAGGCGAGAAAATAGATCGGGAGCAGGATGGCAATGCACCGGGGTGTGAGCCATGAATGCAGAGCGGCTTCAAACTGGGAGAGAAGGCGAATGACCGACGCGCCCAATAGCTCAAAAAGAAAAAAGCCTACAACGGAACCGGTCGTGTTCGTGAATACGTCCTCCCAACCGGAATCGCGCAGGGGGATATAGATCTGGGTGATTTCAATTGAATAGGAAAGGACGGCGCCCGCAACCAGCGCTAAACAAAAGGTCGCCGTTCGAGACATCCTCCGCTCGCGCAATTTCTCTGCCAGCCCGAAGCCCAAGGGTACAAACAGCAAAATATTGAGGAAGGCATCCAGCGGGCCGGCAGTCTTCATGGACCTGCCCAACAGAAACGGAGAGGTATTGCCTGGAAGCTTCGCATGGAAATCGAAGCGGAAGGGAGAAAGCGTCAGAAACAGTATCCCCGTCAGTGCAGCGATCAGAAAGCGGTTCGACCAGCTATGACTCTGCGCTGGAGAATGAAAAGCGGCGGTGTGAATTGATGTTGAGCTCAGAAGAAGGATTCCTCGCTACGCATCCAAAAGTCTAGCATGACTAGGGCATGGCCAGTAGTTCGCCGGAATGCCGCCCAGTGACTTTGAGGGTCCCTACGGACGGAATTGGGTGGAACTGAAGCGGTCCGCTAAGTGCTTTAAAAAGATAGGGTAAGGGGACCCTGTACTTTGCCTCGGCCAGTATCTCTTTGTACTTCAGGACAGGCGAACCCGCCTGCACTCTGTTGCTTCTTTTGACCAGTAGTTCCGTTCCGCCCGTGGTCCCTACACTGTGCGGGACATGAAATCCTCCGCGCCGAACTCAACTAAACAAGTTCAGTCACAGAAGCTCAGAAGCCCGTTCTTGGGCGCTATGCGCCGCGGACCGCTGCCTACCATGGCGTTCTTCGTCGCTATTGTGGCAATCGGTGGGCTGTCGGGTTGCGTGGGATACACCGGCACCAAGACCGGGACGGGCAATGCCGGAGTATTGTCCGGCAACGTTGCAACCGTAGCTTTTGGAAGCGTGGGAATGGGCAAGACTGCGACGCAGAGTTTGACGGTGACAAACACGGGAACGGCGGCGGTGAACGTCGCTTCATCTTCAATCGCCGGTGCAGGATATACGGTTGCTTCGGGAAGCCCATCCGGGTCGATTGCTGTGGGACAGAGCGTAACAGTTCAGTTTGCTTTCGCGCCGACGGCGACAGGCAGCGCGACGGGCAGTTTCACAATTGCGAGTAACGCATCGAATTCGCCGCTTACGGTGGCACTGAGCGGAACGGGTACGCAACCGGGTTTGGCGAGTACACCGGCATCGGTAAGTTTTGGAAATGTGGTGGTCGGAGCGAGCGGGACTGCCTCAGTGAACCTTTCTAATACTGGATCAGCTAGCGTCACAGTGAACCAAGCGAGCGTTACCGGGACAGGCTTTACCATCGTTGGATCGCCGACCGGGCAGACGATTCAGCCGGGACAAAGCTTGAGTTTCACGGCACAGTTCTCGCCGACATCGGTTGGGAATGCGACCGGGAGCATTTCGATAGGCAGCAACGCGCCGAATTCTCCGATGACGATTGCGTTGACGGGCGCCGGGACGGAACCAGGATTGGGGGTTTCTCCTACGGCAGTGAACTTCAAAGGAGTAGTTGTCGGCAGCAGCGGGACGGCTACTTTAAAACTGTCGAATACCGGATCCGCAGCGGTGATGATCTCTCAGGCAAGTGTGACCGGAACAGGTTTTACGATCGCCGGGTTGGCCGCGGGCTTGACTATCCAACCGGGCCAAAATTCGAGTTTCACGGCGCAGTTTTTGCCAACGTCAACTGGAAGCGCAAACGGGAGCATCTCCGTCTCAAGCAACTCATCGAATTCCCCGATGAACATTGCTCTAACCGGAACAGGAACTCAACCTGAAATTGGCGCGATCCCATCCAGCGCACCTTTCGGAAATGTGGCGGTAGGAAGCACGAATTCGCAAACGATTACACTCAGCAATGGCGGGACGGCAAACCTGCTTATTTCGCAAGGCAGCATTTCGGGCAGCGGGTTCAAGATCACCGGGCTCAGCACTCCTCTTACGATTCCGCCGGGCACCAATGCGACGTTCAATGCCACCTTCACACCTACAGCGGCCGGGAAGGTTACGGGGTCCATATCATTGGCGAACGACGCACCGAACTCGCCCTACACCATCGCGCTAAGCGGAACGGGCGTGGCTGAAACCGAGCTATTGAGTTTCAATGTATCGAATATGAGCTTCGGCAACGTGAACGTGGGAAGTAACAGCAGTTTGCCGGCAACTTTGACAAACACGGGCAATTCCAGCGTGACGATATCTTCGTCGAATACAACGGGGGCGGGCTTCACGGTCAGCGGCGTATCGTCGGGAGAAAGTTTGAATCCGAACCAATCGATCGCGGTTACGGTTCAATTTGCGCCGAGCGCAGCGGGAGCGGTGAGCGGAAATCTGACGATAGTCAGTAATGCCACGGATTCTCCAACCTCGATCAGTCTGTCTGGGACGGGGACGCAGCAGGCGCAGGCGGTGGCGTTGGGATGGACCGCGAGCACGTCGAGTGTGATTGGCTACAACGTTTACCGCGGGACGGTGACCGGTGGGCCTTATTCCTCGAAGCTCACTTCTTCGCCGGTGGGCTCGACACAGTTTACGGACACAAACGTGCAATCGGGGCAGACTTACTACTATGTGGTCACAGCGGTCGATTCAAACGACGTGGAAAGCGCTTACTCGGGGCAGGCTAGCGCCGTGATTCCTTAGATTCGGGCTGAATGAAGAGGTTCAAAAGGAAAGATCAAGATGTACTGGTGGTGTTTGAGGTAGTGCAAGGAACGTCGATCATGTAGTAGGGACGAAATACCTCGTTTTTAGCGGACAGGCGCACCCCCTGTCCTCCCCCGTGTACCCCTGGCCAGTAGTCCCAGCAAGTTCCTTCCCGCAGAATGCACCTGGATATGAATGGTGTTTTCACATCAAAGAGAGCGCGGTCGACAGGAATCCTGCGAACTCGAGCGGTGACGGTTCTGAGGTTATTTTCCACGATTATGGTATTCGTGGGATTGTTCGGCACTTCCGCTTGTGTAGGTTCTTCATCAAACCAAAACGCGCAAACTGAGAAGGAAGACCTGGTCATTACACCGAACGCTATCAGTTTCGGGAATGTGGGAGTTGGATCAAGCGCGAGCCAAACGGTAATAGTAAGCAATCACGGTAAGGTGGATATGACGCTAACGAATATTTCCGCGACAGGGGCGGGATTTAGCGTCACGGGTTTTCCAGGGCCGATGACGCTGACGACTGGTCACACTATAAAGCTTACCGCGGCCTTCAAACCCAAATCATCAGGTAAACAAACCGGAAGTATTTCGGTCACGATCGCGCGACAACCAGCGCCGGTAACAGCGACGCTAACGGGGACAGGAGCGACCAGCAACTTAAGCATGACGCCCTCCGCGATCAATTTCGGGAATGTGAGCGTGGGGAACCCAGAGACTCAGACGTTGAAGTTGACCAACGAGGGCAATGAAAGCGTGGCGATCAAATCGGCGAGCGTAAGCGGCACTGGATTCAGCATGTCGGGGCTAACTACTCCACAGGCTCTCACTCCCAACCAATCTGTGATCTTTACCGCGAAGTTCGATCCGAAGAGCGTCGGCAGCAAGACGGGAACGATCTCGGTGACGGTAAGCGGCGGAACAGAAGCGGTCAATTTGAGAGGAGTGGGAGTCTCTTCCAGCGTTGGTCTGAGTGCGAGCGCGACTAGCATCACGTTCGGAAACGTGAAGGTGGGGAGCACAGTTACACAAACGGTGACCCTGAAGAGCACGGGGAATTCGAGCGTGGATATTTCGAATGTTTCTGTTAGCGGAGGCGGCTATACGTTCAGCGGGGTAACATCGCAGACAGTGCTGGACCCGGGTCAGAGCGCGGTTTTGAGCGTGAGTTTTGATCCAAAGACGACCGGAAGTTTGCCGGGAATGTTGACGATTTCCAGCAACGCTCCAAATCCGAAAATGAACGTCACGCTCTCCGGTGATGGGACGTCCAGCCAGCAAGCATCGGTGGAGTTGAAGTGGGATCAAAGCGCGTCTCCAAAAATTGTGGGATATTACGTTTATCGAAGCCTGAAATCCGGCAACACCTATGCGAAGCTCAATTCACAACCGGACTCAGGAACGAGTTACACGGACAGTAGCGTGGCGAGTGGCCAATCGTACATTTACGTAGTGACATCTGTTAACTCTACCGGAGTTCAGAGCGCGTACTCGAATCCTATCGACGTGACTATCCCGTCGAACTAGCAGGCAGAAGCGAAGCGGAAGGTTTAGAGTTCGCGGAGAATCTTCAACATGCGCCGAAGCGGTTCGGCGGCACCCCACAGCAACTGATCGCCAACAGTAAAAGCCCCCAGAAATTCCGATCCGAGTTTCAATTTATGAAGGCGGCCGATCGGCACGTTCATGGTGCCGGAAACTGCGGCGGGAGTGAGGCAGCGCGTGGTGGATTCCCTGTCGTTGGGAATCAATCGGACCCAAGGATTGCTGTTCACCAAAATCTGTTCAATATCGCGGAGCGGGACATCTTTTGCGAGCTTAATGCAAAGTCCCTGGCTATGGCAGCGCATGGTTCCGACGCGGACACAGATGCCGTCAACCGGCACTTGCGGTTGCAAATCCAGGATCTTGTTGGTTTCGGCCATGCCCTTCCACTCTTCGCGGGATTGTCCACCGGGCATTTCGCGATCGACCCAGGGAATCAAGCTGGCAGCGAGGGGCGCGCCAAATTCCTGCGTGGGCAAATTGGGGGCGCGTTGGGCTTGGGTGATCAAACGATCCACTTCCAGGGCGTTTTCAGATGGACTGGCACGATTTGATTCGGTGAGGAATTCCATCTGTTTGACTAGCTCCAACATTTTAGCGGCGCCAGCACCGGAAGCGGCCTGATAGGTCATGGTGCTGACCCATTCGACTAGGTGGGCTTTGAGGAGGCCGCTGATGGCCATCAACATTAGGCTAACGCTGCAATTTCCGCCTGCGAAAGTACGGAGGCCGCGAGCCAGACCGTTTTGGATTACATCGGCGTTTACGGGATCGAGAATGATGACGGCTTCGTCGCTCATACGCAGGGTGGAAGCGGCATCAATCCAAAAGCCTTTCCAACCGCCATTGCGCAGAGGGCCGTAAATTTCGGCAGTGTACTCGCCGCCCTGGCAACTGATTAGAACGTCGCAGGCGGCAAGTTCACGGATATCTTTCGCGTCTTTAAGCGCGCGGCCACCGGATTCCTTGGGCGCGACGCCCGCGATGTTGGATGTGGAGAAAAAGATGGGCTCGAGGCCGGCGAAGTCGTTTTCTTCACGCATCCTCTGCATGAGAACGCTGCCGACCATGCCTCGCCAACCGATGAAACCTACGCGCGGTGTCGCTACGCTGAGTCGCACAGTGTGGTTGATTATGCCATTGCTCAAGGGATTTTCGCGGCGAGTGCTAGCGCACCGGCTCGTCGAGTCGGAGTTCCCGATGGATGGTGGCAAGCGCTGCGTTGATGTCTTGCTGAGCTACCACGAGAGAGATATTACTCCCCGAAGAAGGTTGAGCCAGTGCAAAGAGTTTTAGGGTGTCGCGGTCGAGCGCGGAGGTTAGACGACCGACGATATCGCCTGCGTCGCGCAGGTTTCGGCCGACCAAGGTAACGATGGCGACCGATGGGTTGACGGTAACATGTTTCACTTTTTCGCGCTCCAAGTCGTGAGCGAATTCGCCGCGCAGGGCTTCGACTGTTGAGCCGGCGTTATTGGATGAAACGACGATGCAGACTGCATCCTTCGAAGAAGACGATTGCGGCAACAGACGCAATGGAACTGAAACGGCCGCCGCCGTCGCAAGCGTCCGGCGCAAAATGTCGGGCGTTTCCAAAACGCTGGAGGCACGCACGGTGATCAAGGCAACATCGACAGTGGCGGTGGCAGCTCTTACGCCTGTGCCATTTGAGGAACTATTCGGCGTAATTTTGGTTCCCGGCCGATGGGGAGCAAATGTGTTGCGAATCGAGAGAGGAATTCCGCTTTGCATCAAGGCGTGCAGGGTTTTTGGATGCAGAACCTTGGCTCCTAAGTCCGCGAGATCGGAAGCTTCCCGATAGGACATCTCAAGTATGCAGGAAGCGGAAGGGACCAGGCGGGGATCGGTGGTAAGAATGCCGTCCACGTCGGTCCACAAAGTGACCTCATCTGCATTTAGGGCTGCGCCCATAATCGTGCCGGAGTAATCGGAGCTGTTGCGGCCAAGGGTTGTGGGGACGCCGTCGGTTGTGGCAGCGATGAAGCCGGTAATTACCGGGACGATTCCCCGCATCAAGAGCGGGCGCAAACGCGCTTCGCAACGGTCGCGCGTGAGATCCATGTAGGGCTCCGCGGACCCATAGCAAGAATCGGTGACGATTAATTCGGTGGCATCGATCGCTTGGCTGTGGATTCCTCTCTCTTCCAGTGCGGCAGCCACAAGAGGAGCTGAGAGGCGTTCACCCAAACCGGAAATCGAATCGCGGGCACGAAGAGTTAGTTCGCGTTGCAGGAGAATTTCCCGGCACAGGCCATTGGCTTCTTGGAGGAGCTCCTGGATATTGTGGTTAATGCGGTGCCGCTTATCAGCCGAGTGGATTAACGCATCTGCAGCAGATTCGTGGCGTCGGCGCAATTCTTGAAAAATTGTTGAGACGCGCTGCTGATTGCCGGCCTGGGATTGGGTGGCGGCTTCGATCAGAATATCTGTTACGCCGCGCATGGCGGAGACAACGACTACTACATCGTTGTCCAGTGCGGTGGCTTTAACGATGTCGGCGACTTTAGCGATGCAGGATGCGTCGTTGACCGAGGTTCCGCCAAATTTCATGACTTGCAGCGGCCTGTGCGCGTTGGCGCAAGCGTGACCGGAAACCAAGTGCGGTTGCAAAACGCGGGCAGGGTAACGGTCGGAGGTGGCTACCGAAACTTTCACTCGCTCCGCGCGATCTCTTAGTGGATTTGTCATATGCGAGGTAGGCGCGCCATCGATAAGGCCTGTAAGCGACTTTGTTGCGAATACCAGGCGGCCTGCTTCCTACGGGAGCGAACGCAGGCGCGAATCAATTCTGGTCTATCCCAGGGAACATCGTGATAGGCCGATTGCAAAAAGGGACTGGCCGGATCTCTGATCCATTCTTGGGGGAAGAGCGCGATGGTGTTTTCCTCAGTGACTTTTGCGGCTGGGGAGATCGGTCGTCCGGATAAGGCCGCGAAAAGGGCGGCAGGAATATCACGGCCGAGGCCCAGCGTAAGATGCGCGACTTGCGTCAATCGCGGATTAATTTCGATGAGGTAAGCGCTTCCGGTTTGGGTCTCGAGCATGAAATCAAACCCGTGCAAGCCCGAGAGGTTCAGCCGGCGCGCCATCTTCTCGGCAGCGGCGGACATTTCGGCGTTATCGATCAAGCGAAGGACGGTGGAAGGCCCGGAGGAGACAGTTTTATTGATCACTTCAAAATGGAGAGTGGCCAGGATTTCGCCCTTCCAGCAAGCGACCGAGGTGGTAGCTTCGCGGCCGGCTACAAATGTTTGCGCATTCACGATAGAGCGGCGACGCAGCAACGAGGGCCAGACCAGGGTTGTGTCCCGATCGATCAAGGCTCGCTTGGCAGCTCGCGCGAGGAGCGGAGGAGCTTGCAAAGAGCGCAAGGCACGCTTGGCTTCTTCGAAAGTACGAACGACTCGGACGCCATCGCCACCGGAAGAACCGTCGGCTTTCAGAACCATGGGAAGATCTGTCTGCGCGATCCACTTCTTCAGATCGTCGTGATCACGGATTAGTTCGGTCTTGGGAACGCGGATGCCCTGTTCCTGGGCCAATTGAATAAATTTGGTTCTGGCGTACAAGACGGGGAAGTTTTCTGAGGCTCCCAGCGAACGCTCGATGAGCGCGCAAATCGAATTACCTGCGTCGCCCTTGCGGCGTTCCTGAGCATGTAGAAGGTGAAGGTGCTGAGTCGCGCGGTCATCTCCCGGGATAATTACATCCGGCTTCGCGGCGGAGATTGCACCCGCGAATGACGTTAAAGGATCAAGGCCGCGATAACGATATGTTTGGCGAATTGCATCGGTGTTAGCAAGGGGATGTTTAGAAGGGCAAACGGCGTCAATTACAAACCCGGCGTTTGCGAGAGCGACAGCCAACCGAGCAGTTGGAATCCAGCGAGTCGTTGTAGCAATGAGGACTGTTGGTTTCACCGCGCTCTTGAGCCTCCCAAGGTTTGTAGACCCCGATAAAGCTAAGTCGATGCTGACGGGGGCACTGATTTTCGGAAATGGTACGACGGTTTTGAAACGCAATCTAGCGACCAAACCAATGCGCCGGGAGACGGATTCTTAATACGCATAGCATGATGAAAACAAGCTAGTTACATAGAGTTTAGAGCTGGCTAACGAGTACTAGACAGCGATAGGCGGAAATACTTTCTCTTTGTGGCAAATTCATTCCTAGAAATCCCCGCGGCGGGCAAGTTCGTGAGGGTGGCGGTGTCAGGACAGAACGCTCAGCGCGGCTTCCCGGATTTGTCTGATTTATCTGATTTTTCCATCCATAAAAACACGGGCAAGAGAATGAGCAAGGCCAGAAGGAAGAAGACAAATCCACCTTGCTTGTGAAGTCTTCCTGACAGGAAACCGGGGTCCACATAGACGCTCAGCAATGTGAGGGTGGTGATGCGGATGCCATTCTTCACGACAGACAAGAGCAGCCCCAAAATGACGAGAACCAATTTCTTCCAGGCCGTACGCAGGTACAAATGAGCCGCAAGAAGGCAGGTAATAAAAAGCGCGATGCTGGAACGGATGCTGCTGCATTCCTTGGCAACCTCAATGGTGACACCGGGTACGGAGAGCAGGAATCCGTTGCGGGAGACGGGAGTGCCAACCAGTTGGAAAATCAAATACGAAATTTCGGTGGAACCCGACTGCAGAGCATAAATGGCGCGATCCAAAATCACATCAGGGAGCGGAACCATCAGCAGGAGAAAGAGGAGGGGAAAAGCTGCCGCGCGTAAGGCAGCGAAACCGTAGCAGAGTAGAAATCCTGCTATCCAGATCAGGACCACACATAGTGTTTCCAAGGAGAGCTGCCAATTTCCCTGCTGCGGAAATGAACTTCGATTAACCAGCCAGTAGAGAAATATGGCGAGCAGCGCCAGGCCGGCTCCGAAAGCTATACTCGTGCGCGTGATGGAAAATATTCTTTTTCGTTCCAGGTAGAGCAGGAAGAAAGAGATTATCGGAATGAGAACGATGTGCGAACTGGAGTCGCTGCTGGCCAGCGAGTAGCGAATTACCGCGCTGAGTGTCTTGTAAAAGGCGAGGCTGGAAATCACGATAAACGCGACAAACATCGCGTGTCTTCTGGAATTTGCAGCAAGCGTACGCATGGCAGTAGTGGACGTCACCATCAGGCCCCTAAGAGAGTTATTCTATCCGGTCTGGGTTCCTGCTAAGCGAACTTAGAAGCGAGTGTTGTCACAAAACGAATCTGTGGAGGCCTGCGATCATGGATCAGGCGAATTCTTCGGTTCGCAGTATTTCCGATACAGCGCGCTGGGTTGCTTATTTCCGCGCGCGCGAAACGCAGCGGCCGGACGCATTATTCCGCGATCCATTCGCCGAGCGGCTGGCCGGAGAGCGTGGGTTTCAAATCGCCAATACCCTGGCGCAGGGAAACAAACACGAGTGGGCCTGGGTAGCGCGCACGTACTTGTTTGACCGGTTTCTCTCTCGCGAAATTCATGAAGGGACGGACTTGGTGGTGAATCTGGCGGCAGGTCTTGACGCGCGCCCGTACCGTATGGACCTTCCTTCAACGTTGCAATGGATAGAAGTGGATTTGCCCGAGATTGTCTCTTACAAGGAAGAGATTCTTGGCGATGAGAAGCCGAAGTGTTCACTCAAGCGGATCAGTCTGGATTTATCGGACGTGCAGGGACGCCGGGCTCTATTTTCCGAGCTGGACCGGCGGGCGAAAAACATTACGGTTGCGAGCGAAGGCTTGCTTATCTATTTTACCGCGGAAGAGGTCGCATCTCTGGCACGCGATCTCGCGGTGGGAGAACATTTTCAAAGCTGGATTATCGATCTTGCTTCGCCGGGACAGCTCAAATTAATGCAGCGCTCCACGGGGAAACAGCTCAGCGAGGCGAATGCCGCATTCAAATTCGGACCTCCAGAGGGCGCAAATTTCTTCGTGCCCTGCGGATGGAAGCCGACGGACATTCAGGGATTTTTGAAAACCGCGGCGGAGTTGGGTCGAGCACCACAAGAATTACTTTCGTTGTTACCGGAACCGAAGGGTCCCCTAGTGAATTATCCGTGGACTGGAGTTTGCCTGCTGAAACGAGCCTAGACCGGTTCTGCCTACCCATGATGGCCAAACCACCGGCTTGGAGGGAAAAACATTTCCGTCGTGCCCGGCTATGCTCCCCGAAGTATTTCATTCTTAGAGACTTATATCCCACGAACCAGGCAATCAGATTGCATTTCAAGAGCCGATTGGCGATACCTCAGAAGGTACATGCTTGCATACAGTAACTAGACAGGAAGCAGATTTCGGGCCAGTATCGAAGATGGTCTTTTTGACAGATCTAAAGTCGGAATCAACAGAGACAACCGGAGGGGTTTCATCCCGAGGCTTATGATCGAAACCGCAATTATTGGCGCAGGTCCTTACGGACTTTCTATCGCCGCACATTTCCGCCGCCGCGGTATCCCGTTTCGTATTTTTGGGCGCCCGATGGATAGCTGGGTGGCGCACATGCCGAAAGGCATGATGCTCAAATCGGATGGGTTCGCTTCGAACATCTACGATCCCGATAGCAAATTCACTCTAAAGCAATTTTGCGCGGAGCGCGGAGTTGAGTATGCCGACATGGGAACTCCCGTGCGGCTGGAAACTTTTGGCGATTACGGACTCGCCTTCCGCAATCGCATGGTACCGGAGCTGGAAGATAAACTCGTTGTTGATATCAAGCGCGCGGCGGATGGATTCCTTTTGCGATTGAACGATGGCGAAGAAGTGAAGGCCAAACGCGTCGTACTCGCGGTGGGGATTACGCATTTTGAATATGTAGCTGAGAACTTGGCCCATCTTCCTACTGAGCTGCTATCGCACAGCTACCGGCATCATGACCTTTCGCAATTCAAAGGGCGTGACGTGGTGGTAGTGGGCGCCGGCTCTTCGGCGATTGATTTGGCAGGATTGTTACGCGACGCTGGTGCGGATGTGCAACTCGTGGCGCGTGCCACGGCATTGAGATTTCATACCGGGCCGAAGGAAGGCAAGCCTCGTTCCTGGTGGCAGAAAATACGGCATCCGGATTCAGGACTGGGACCCGGGCTGCGTTCGCGCTTCTTTGCCGATGGCGCTGCCTTATTTCATTATTTGCCGGAGAGTGTGCGCATCCATTTAGTTCGAACAACGCTCGGCCCGTCGGCGGGCTGGTTCGTGAAGGATAAAGTGATGGGACGCGTGCCTCTGGTACTTGGGCATTCAGTGGAACGCGCCGAAGCGGAGAACGGCAAGGTGCGGTTGCATCTGCGGGGATTGGACGGCTCCAGGCGCGAGATCGTGACCGAACACGTGATTGCGGCGACCGGTTATAAAGTGAACGTGGAACGGCTGGCGTTTCTCGATTCAGGGATTCGGTCGAAGATCAAGTGTGTGAACGGCACGCCGATATTGTCGTCTAATTTTGAGTCTTCGGTTCCGGGGCTTTATTTCGTCGGAATTGCAGCGGCGAACAGTTTCGGGCCGGTGATGCGTTTCGCTTTCGGGGCAGGTTTCGCCGCGAAACGAGTGACGCAGACCATTCTGAAATCATTCGCACGAAATCCAGCGTCCGTTCCAGCTTCCGGCGTTGCGACCATCACGGAATAACGCATGAAGCGAGAAACCATCGCACTTCACGTTGGCTACCATGGCGATCCCACCACCAAAGCTGTAGCTGTGCCGATCTACCAGACCGTCGCGTTTGAATTTGACGACGCGGCTCACGGCGCAGCGCTCTTCAATCTGGAAGTTCAAGGGAACATTTACACTCGCATCGGCAATCCCACCAACACGGTGCTAGAAAAACGGGTGGCCGCGCTGGAAGGCGGCGTGGAAGCGCTGAGCGTCAGCTCGGGAATGGCGGCGATTCACTATTCGCTCATTAATATTGCCGAGATGGGGCACAACATTGTTTCAACGCCACAGCTTTATGGAGCGACCTACACGCTGCTGGCGCATATTTTGCCGAAACAAGGAATCGCGGGAAGGTTTGCTGAAAGCGATCATCCCGACGCGGTTGAAAAACTGATCGATGAAAACACGCGAGCGGTTTTCTGCGAAAGCGTGGGCAACCCGGCGGGAAATGTTGCCGATATCGAAGGACTGGCGCGCGTGGCGCACAAGCACGGCGTGCCTTTGATCGTTGACAACACAGTGGCCACGCCGATTTTGTTGAGGCCGATTGAGTACGGTGCGGACGTGGTGCTGCACTCCATGACGAAATTCATGGGAGGGCACGGGACGACACTAGGCGGAATGATCGTTGATAGCGGGAAATTTCCGTGGCGCGATCATCCGAAGCGCTACTACATGTTGAATGTGCCGGAAATTGCGTACCACGGAGTCGTTTACACGGAACATTATGGAGCGGCTGCCTACGTGGCGCGGTGCCGAACCGTCGCACAGCGCAACACGGGATCTACACTGTCGCCCTTCAACGGTTTCTTGTTGCTGCAAGGGATCGAGACCATGGCGTTGCGAGTTGAGCGGCATGTGGAGAACGCTCGCAAGGTGGCCGAATTTCTGCGCAATCACAACCGGGTGGCTTGGGTGAATTACGCGGGATTTCCGGATAGTCCGCTATTTCCGATGGCGCAACGGTATCTCGGATCGCAGCGTTGTTCACTGATGACGTTTGGAGTGAAGGGCGGGTTCGAGATGGGCGTGAAATGTTTTGATGCGCTGCGTTTGTTCAAGCGCATGGTGAACATGGGCGACGCGAAATCGCTGGCTTGCCATCCTGCATCCACTACACATCGGCAACTGACGCCGGAAGAACAGTTGAAAGCGGGTGTGACGCCGGAGATGCTGCGGCTGAGCGTGGGCATTGAACACATCGACGACATTATCGCGGACCTGGCGCAAGCGCTGGAGAAGGCTGCTTAGGAAGTCTGAACGGGATCGCAGTGTGGTGGACCTCGGAGTAAGGAAATGCCGATTGTAATTGACGAAGGGCGCGTTCCGAATCTTTTGGCGCTGAAACACCGTTCGCGCTCCGAGCGAAGTGCCAGCAAGCAAACTGACTGCATCCGGATTGCGCTGATTAATAACATGCCGGACCCGGCGCTGGAAGATACCGAAGTTCAATTCTACGAACTTCTCGACGCAGCGGCGGGCGATATTCCCATATCACTGAAACTTTTCTCGCTGCCGGAGCTTCCTCGGAACGACGCGGGACAGCGCCATCTGAACAATTTCTATTTTGATATCAATGAGCTTTTGAACGGCCGCTTTGATGGCGTGATCATGACCGGGACCGAGCCGCGACAACCGAATTTGCGCGACGAGCCGTATTGGCCGGTTTTGATCAAGGTGTTGGATTGGGCGGAGACCAATACGGCGTCCACGGTCTTGTCGTGTCTAGCGGCCCACGCTGGCGTTCTTTACAGCGATGGCATCCCGCGGCACCGGCTTGCTGACAAGCAATTCGGCGTGTTCGAATACAAGAAGGTGAGGGACCACGCGCTGACGGCCGGCGGCGGGAACACGATGCAAATTCCCCACTCTCGATGGAACGAAGTGCGAGCGGATGCGCTGGATTCCTGCGGCTATGAGGTCCTGGTGCAATCGGCGCAAGCAGGCATTGATTTGTTTGTGAAGAAAAAAAGAGACAGTTTGTTCGTGCACTTCCAAGGACACCCGGAGTATGGGACACGAACTTTGTTGAAAGAATACCGCAGAGACATCAAGAGATTTCTACGGGGAGAGAGAGAAACATACCCCAGCATGCCGCAGGGATATTTTGATGCAGCAGCGACCAAACTTCTTTCGGAGTTTAGAGACAAGGTCACGGAGAATCCGCGCGAGGAACTTTTGGCAGAATTCCCTGAGACCGCTGTTGCGAGCGCGCTGCATGAGACCTGGAAGGCGTCCGCTGCGTCGGTGTACCGAAAGTGGCTGCAGTATTTGGTCTCGAGAAAGGCTGAAGCTTCTTCACTCTCGTCTATGACCCCGGCTGTGCGCGGATAGAAGCCGCTGCACCGTCCTGTTTTTGGCCGGCTCACCAACACTGAACCCCGCTGGACAGCAGTTTGCGACCAACTGGTATGATATGGGTTCATGACTGACATGCAGGCAGCCGAACTGTTGAAATCCCTACCGGAAAATATCAGCGATGTGATCAAGCCCTGGGCCGAGCGTTCGCCTGAACGGCTGGCTGTGGTGGAAGCATCGGGATCGTTGACTTACCACCAACTGGATACGGTCGTGAGCGAAACGCAATCCTGGCTGCGGGGCTTAGGAGTGCGGCCTGGCGATCGAGTCTTGTTGGTTTGCGAAAACTGCCGCGCGTTCGTTGCGATTTTTTTGGCATTGACGGGAATGGACGCTTGGCCGGTGCTCGCCAATGCACGGCTTTCGGCTCGCGAGATCGACGATATTCGAGATCACTGTGGCGCTAGGCGTGTGATCTATATGGCGGGCGTACCTCCGCACGCGGCGCAACATGCGAAGCGGCATGGCGCGAGTATTGAAGAACGAGCGGGGCTGGGTTCAATCGGTGTGGGCCAACTAAATGAAAAGGTAGAACCCGAGCCGATTGCGGAGAACAGCGACGACCGCGTGGCAGCATTAATTTATACCTCCGGCACTACCGGACTTCCGAAAGGCGTTGTGCTGACGCACAGGAATTTGCTGTTCATCGCGGCGGTGTCGGCACTGATACGCTCGCTTACTCCGGACGATCGCCTGTATGGCGTTCTGCCGATGTCACACGCTGTGGGGCTTTCGGTGGTTTTGCTGGGGACATTGCTGAGCGGGGCCACGCTTTATTTATCACCGCGGTTTGATCCGGTTGCCGCGCTTGCGGCGTTGGAACGCGACCGGCTGACAATCGTGCTGGGCGTGCCGGCCATGTTTGCTCTGCTCGTGGATTACGCAAAAGCGAAGAAACTGTCGGGACCGTTGAAATTTCCTGCGCTTCGCATCATTTCTTCTTCCGGCGCACCGTTACAACCGGCGGTGAAATCAGCGGTGGAAAGCTTGTTCGGAATGCCGCTGCACAACGGATATGGAGTTACGGAATGCTCGCCCACAATTGCGCAGGCGAGAGTCGCTGAGCCTCGCAGCGATCTGTCAGTGGGACGGGTGCTTCCGGGGGTTGAGATTAAGCTGATAGGTCCGGACGGGCAGAACGTGAGAGACGGAGAGGTGGGAGAACTGTGGGTGCGAGGTCCAAATGTGGCGAAAGGCTACTATCGCGCGCCGGAGGAAACTGCCGCCGCCATCAACTCTGAGGGATGGTTCAATACTCGCGATCTTGCGCGTGTGGAAGGCGGGCATCTTTTTATCGTTGGACGAACGAAAGAATTGATCGTTCGATTCGGAATGAATGTTTATCCCGCGGAAATCGAGGCGGTACTGAATACCCATGCGGCGGTGGTTAATTCCGCGGTGATCGGGCGAAACGTGCAGGGAGCGGAAGGCGGCGAGGAGGTTATCGCATTCGTGCAATTAGCATCGAGTTCGTCCGTTTCAGTGGCCGAGTTAGCCGAACATGCCGCCAGGAACCTGGCTCCTTATAAACGGCCTTCGCAGATTTTGCTCGTGCGCGAAATGCCTTTGACTCCAACCGGCAAAGTTCGGAAAGAGGAGCTCAGCAAGATGGCGGCGTCGCCAGCTCCTGAATCAGGTGGGCGATAAAATTTCTGAATAGAAGTTGGATGCTGAGGATTTTTTGTCTGTACTTCTTATAACGGAACTTCGACCAGCGATGGTCCACCGCTTGCGAATCCTTCTTTCAGTGCTTTTGCGAATTCGTCCAGCGTGGTGACGCGGCTCGCGGGTACGCCCATTCCTTTTGCGAGATGAACCCAGTCGAGGGTGGGGCGGCCAATGTCGAACAATTCTGCGGCGCGAGGCCCCGGAGCGCCAACACCGAGGCCTGAAAATTCTCGTTGCAGCACAGCGTAGCTTCGATTCGCAAAAACCACGGTGGTTACGCGCAGTCCCTCTCGCGCCATGGTCCACAGTCCTTGCACTGTGTACATTCCACTTCCATCCGCAGTGAGGCACAGCACCGGGCGATCGGGGCAGGCTACGGCCGCTCCTACCGCTAATGGCAGGGCTATTCCGATCGAACCGCCTGTGTTTCCCAGCCAATCGTGAGCAGGAGATTCAGCAGTTGCGGCCATCATGCCCCGGCCTGAGGTCATGGCTTCGTCAACCACGATCGTATTTTCAGGGAGAAGCGCTCCGACCGCGGCTGCAAGACCCTGCAGAGTGATCGCGCCAGTTGGTTGAGGCGGCCGCTCGAGCTTTTCGATCTTCAATACTTTTTTATTTTGGAGCGATAATGCGGAACTCAACGCCTCGAGCGCGCCAACGTAATCTTCTCCAGGTTTCGCGAGAGTATGGATTTCACATTCCGGTGAAGTGAGCACGCTGCTTTTACCGGGATAGGCAAAGTAGGAAACCGGAGCAGCCGCGCCGATCAGAATAAGTTTGCGGATATTTTTCAAGAATTCCACGGCCTGCTCGGGCATATACGGGATGCGCTGCACGGCAGGGAAACCGGCGCCGCGTTGAACGCGCACGATGGGATAAGGCGCAAGCAGTTTGGCACCGGTGGCCGCCGCGATGCGTCCAGCGGCCTGCAGGCCTTCGCCATATAAAGCATTTCCGGTGAGCAATAGCGCGGCGGGCAATCCGGACCCAAGCATGGACGCGGCGTGATTGACGGATTCCGAGGAAGGAGAAGCGGCACGCGGCACAGCTGGAATTTCCGCGACCGCTCCATCTTCTGTCCAGGCCACATCCGCGGGAACGATCAGTGTGGCGATTTGTCCGGGAGCGGTGCGCGCGGCGACGATTGCCTGGGCGGCGTCGCAGCCAAGCTCAGGCGAAGCGGCCGACGTTCGCAACCATTTGGAGTACGGACGAGCGATGCCCTCGATATCAGAGGTGAGCGGCGCGTCGTAACGCAAGTGATACGCAGGGTGCTGGCCGACTAAGTTGACCATCGGCACTTGCGCGCGGCTTGCGTTGTGCAGATTGGCAACGCCATTGGCGAAGCCCGGTCCCAAATGCAAAAGGGTGCAGGCCGGCTTTTCGGCCATGCGCGCGTAGCCGTCCGCAGCTCCAGTTACGACACCTTCGAAAAGAGCGAGCACGCAACGCATTTCCGATACACGGTCCAGCGCGGCGACAATATGCATTTCCGAGGTGCCTGGATTCGTGAAACAGGTGTCCACTCCTCCGGCGATTAGCGTGCGGATCAGACTGTCTGCACCATTCATGTTATTGGAATGTGCTCCTCGTAGATCCGTTTAGCATACCGTGATTGCGACTAAGAGGAAGCTTCATTCACGAAGCGGGAAACTACGGAGGCGAGGCTTTCGAAATGGACGCCGAGAATTCCCAGGTGGTCGCCTGGAACGGTCTCGACCTTAAACTTTGCAGCGAGACGGGACCAAACCGCTTGAGGATCATCCGGGTAGTCAGTTACGACCCCGGCCCGGACGAATTGAATTGTGCCGTTGTAGAAATGGGGGCGATAACGAGTCAAGGCCCGATAGGCATGTTCACGCGCGCGTTGCATGGCTGGGGTGTGCGCCGCGCCAGCGGGTATTTGACTGGGGGCTTGCCCGTTGTTATCTCGCGAGACATACAACCTGCGTGCGGAAGGACGGATAATGTAAGAAAGAGCATTACGTAGGGGCAATTTGCCAACGGTGGATGCGCGCTGATTGGCCAAACGCGTGCCGAGGCGAACGCGTTGCTTGAGCGAAAGAAATTTCGGGTGTGGGTAGCTTTCGAGCATGCCCAGCAGCGCGACCTTTTCTCCTTTTTTGGTTAAGCGCTGAGCCATCTCCAGCATCACCAGGCCGCCTAACGAATAACCAACGAGAAAGTATGGTCCGTGAGGCTGTAGTTCCTTGATCGCGGCGAGGTAGAACTGTGCCAAGTCCTCGATGCGGTCAAACGGCTCGTCTACTCCGTCTGTGCCTTTCGCTTGCATGCCATAGATGGGCCGTTGAGTTTTGAGGTGCTTGGCGAGCTGGAAAAAATCCATGGCCGTGCCGCCCAGCCCATGCGCGAGAAAAATCGGCGTCCCGACGCCCTCTTTTAGTTGCAAGAGAGGCGGGAACCGCGGCGCCGAAGGTTCTTCGAGAATGTCGGCGAGGGCGGCGATCGTGGGAGCACAATAAATCGTGACAGGCGCGAGCTCTCGTCCAGACACTCGCGCAATTTCTGAAAAGAGTTGGACGGCGAGCAAGGAGTCGCCGCCGAGATCGAAAAAATTGTCTTCGGAGCGTATTCCAGAACGCAGCAGCACACGTTCCCAAATCGGGGTCAGCACTTCGGCCAGACTTGAAGTGGATTTTTGCATCACGCGGCAGCTAAGCGGGTAAATTTTGAATACTTCGCTTCAGGCAGGGAGCTACGCATTAACGATCGAGAAACTAACTCAAGGCTTTCGGCAAAACTTGGATCAAGAATGCGCGAAGGCCCAATAAAGCTCTCGTGCTTTGGCATACAAGGGACCAAATGGAAGTGTACGATCATCGATGCGCGTCACTGGAACAACTTTCGAGTAATTTCCAGTAGAGAATATTTCGTCCGCTTGCGTGAAATCCTTGTAGGTGAGGGTTTTTTCCACCACGGTTACTCCAGCTCCACGCAACAACCCGATTACACGCCGGCGAGTGATACCGGCCAAGAAAGTTCCGTTGGCAATGGGAGTGAAAACCACACCGTCTTTGACCATGAAAATATTAGACGTAGCCAGCTCCGCCACGTTTCCAAGCATGTCGCAGACGATGGCATTGTCGAAGCCTCGCGCATGCGCATCAAAAAGAGCGCGCGCGTTGGTGGGATACAAGCATCCGGCTTTGGCATCGACCGGCATGGTCTCAATGGTGGGCCTGCGATAGGGAGATAGTGTGACGGAAAATCCCTTGGGAGGACGCATGGGCGCTTCGTAAATACAGAGACACCAGCGGGTCGATTCCGGATCGTGGGCCTGAACCCAGGGACCTTCATTCTCCGCCCAATACATCGGCCGGATGTAGAGCGCGGCATCTTTATCGAAGCGAGTGATACCTTCGCGCGCCAGTTTGACCCAAGTCTCGGTGGAAACTTTGGGCGTCAAGAATAGTTTCGCAGCGGATTGGTTCACGCGCGCGCAGTGCAGCTCGAGATCGGGCGCAACTCCCTCAAAATATCGCGCACCATCAAATACCATGGAACAGAGCCAGGCGGCATGCGTGCGAGGGCCCATGATGGGGACGTTGCCCTCGTGCCAGGCGTCCTCGAAAAAAGTCCAGGTCTTAGACCAATTTGTTCCGACCGTCATTCAAATCCTCTCAAACCGAGCGCGCGCCAAATGAGTTTTGTAAGGCGCGAAGCAAACCGCTCACTTGCGCGATCATCTTTGGCAACTTTCTTAGCCAACAATATTACTCCGGCTATCGTCTGTTCGAGGTTCCGCAAATTGCCTTGCGAATCAAAAGTGCAGAGGGGTAGAAGGCGCTGTCATTTACGCATCGTGCCGTCGACGGCTTTTCGCAATGCATCAGCAAGGTGCTTGACGAATGGTTCGAGAAGCATGCCCGCCGGATAAACCGGAAGAACCACAACTGTTTGCCCTTGCAGCGCGAGCCGATCCCATTTCGCATCCGGCTTGTCGAAGGCCCGATATTGTTTCAACGGCCGAAAATCGGTAACAACTCCGGGAAAAGGCTTGGGGACGTACTTTTGACAAGCAAGGTCATTGGCTTGCCATATATTTCCAAGTACCCGGGACTCTGACCGCGTCGACTTAGAATTCCTCTGAAATTTACCAAGTAACATTCCCCACCAGACCGGCAGACGATTCCTCAACACTTGAATCTTCTCCCGGAAGAAGCTGACTTTCCCCTTGAAGTCGAGGCGCATGAAATTAGCGGCATGAAACCACACACGTTCGCAAGAGTAGTAGACGCGGCTCCCAATGGAGAAAGGAGAGATTCGGGAAAAATTCATGGTGTCCAGAAGCGCGAGAAGGGCAATTTCCTCGCCCTCGCTTCGTAGTTGTTGAGCGATCTCGAAGGCAATCAGCCCGCCGCCGCAGTATCCTCCGAGCAGATAAGGTCCATGAGGTTGCCGGCGCCGAATGGCCTTCTTATATAGGGCGGCCATGTCTTCGATTTTTGTCAGAGGCGGATTCGCGCCATCCAAACCTTGAGATTGCAATCCGTAGAAAGGCTGATCAGAGCCCAAATTTTGCGAAAGTTCTCGATAAATCAAGACGTTTCCGCCAGCGCCGTGAACGCAGAAAAATGGAGGACGCGAACCGGAGTCTTGAATTGTGACAAGCGGCGACCACCCATCTGAGGGAGCTTCGTTGCGAAGAATTTCGGCCAGATCCTGGATGGTGGGGGCTTCGAAGAGCGTGGCCAGCGGAAGCTTAACTTTGAATACCTTTTCAATTTCGGCGAACAGGTGAACGGCCAGAACTGAATCTCCGCCGAGATCGAAGTAATTCTGATCGACACCAATCGACTCAACTCCAAGTAGCTTTTGCCAAATGCGAACGAGTTCTCTGGTAGTGGTGTCTTGCACGTTGCTGATTGGGGCGGATGCCAGTTCAGCGACGGGTTCTGCCATGACGTTTGTAGTGGGTGTCACTTCTGAATCCATTTGTTTTCAATGCTGGCACAACTTACAAAGTGCGCCGGAGTCAATCGCGGGTCGCACGCTCAGAACGAATGTGCAATTCTTGGGCCACCTAAGAACAGGCAGAATCTCGTGAAACTAAGTAACTTATCGACGACACAGATCTGCTGAATCGATCAATCCGACGGTTGCGTGGAAACCTATTTCCCGAAATGGACCGAATAATGCCGCAACCATACTTCACAAAGCGCATCGAGCGGAACACCCGCGCAAAACCGATAGTGTGCTGCGGGCGGACGCGATCTGAGAATCGTAATCAAAAAAGATCTAACGAACTTTGGCCTGGTATCCAGAACCCAGAGATTCGGAAATTTGAACGTGAGCGTTATTCGGCAGAACCAGCGCACTTAAGCGGCGTGAGGCTGCATCTTCCAGGAATAAATTGTCGAGATGCGAAAGCTGTACTGTTCCGTGAAGAAACCGGTAAATAAAGGAGGTCATCAGGCGCAGTAATTGTCTCGCCGCGAGCAGGAGACAAGCCGACCTCTGGATTGATTTCCCCTCGGATGTTTTCCACATGGACGAGAACATGCCGACACGCTCGCTGTAGTTCGCGCGGACTCTGACTCCCATCGAAGCGATAATGTCGTAGGTTCTGCCTTCCTGATAGGCGGACCGGATGGCTTTGAGGAAGTAATTTATTAACGACAGACAAGTTGCGTGTTGAATTACTGAATTGACGACGAAATAGGGGAGCTCGCCGCCTTGCATCAGGTTGGCCAACACGAGGGTGTCTTCCGCTCTAATTGCGGCCGGTTCAAAAGCAAAGCCGTCGGCATTCACTCTTGAGCGCCGAATCGCGAAGCCGGCCGTATTCAAATATCGGATGCAGCCGTTTGGCTGTAGGAGGCGATCTTGGAGTGCTGCGAGACGTAGCTCCTCGATTTTGCCGACGAATGTGGAACAATCGCCGACCAAGCGCAGTTGAAAGCAGCTATGCTCTGGGGACTCAGCGACAGTCGCAATGAGGGCGGACAAGCAATTTGTTTGGAGCCTGCAATCCGCATCCGCGAATAACAGAATCGAGCCTTTCGATATCTGGATGCCGCGATTTCGGGCAGCTGCAACGCCGGCGTGCGCCTGCCTCACGATTGTCAGCGGGTAGTAATGTTCCCAGCGGTGAATAAATTCGGGGGCAGGTTCGTCACTGCCATCGTCCACAACGATCACTTCGAAAGTTGGCCCTGTTTGTTCCGCCAACGAAGCTAGACAGTTATCTAGTGGTGTCCAGTCGTTGTACGCCCCTATAATCACGCTAAGAAGCGGAGAGGCGGGCGAGATGGGGTCTTCTGTAACCATACAATGCAACATGCCTAAGGCCCGGCAAAGGTCTCCGCAAGATACCAAACGGAAGGCAGCTTTGCTAGCCTGCAAAACAATGATACATACGAGATTAGCTGCTTACAAGAGTACTGCAGTACCAGCCAGTTTAGGACTAACGGTAGACGAATCCAAGAACTCTACAAAACCCGCAGAGTTTCAAATTCTGGATGCCCGGCTACAACGCGCATGAGCGGGGAAGTTCAGTGGACGTCTCCCGTGGAAACCCCTGAATTGCCGGATAACGAAGTCCACATCTGGCGTGCTCCACTGGAGATGGATTCGGCGACATTAATACACCTGCAACGCACGCTAGCAAAAGATGAGAAGGCGCGCTCGGAACGATTTATCTTCGATCAGGATAGAAATCACTTCATTGCCGCGCGTGGGATTCTTCGTGAGGTCCTTGGCCGATACCTACAACGTCCGCCGCAAACGATTGATTTCGTTTACGGCGCTCGCGGGAAACCTGCAATCTCCAACGGCGGATCGCGCCATCCTATTTGTTTTAATCTTTCGCACTCGCATGGACTCGCGGTGATAGGAATAGCTCGCGAACGTGAAATCGGAATCGACATTGAGCTAATGCGGCCTGAATTTGCCGGCGAAGAGATCGCAAGACGCTATTTTTCGGCAAAGGAAGTCGACGAGTTAAATAGGCTGCCAGCGGAACTGCGAACTGAAGGATTTTTCCATTGTTGGACCCGCAAGGAAGCTTATATCAAGGCCAAAGGCGATGGGCTGTATATTCCGCTTGAGAGTTTTGACGTTTCGCTTACGCCGGGGCTACCGGCAGAGTTGAACAGCGCTGATCGTTCCCTATGGAGCTTGCACTCCTTTACGCCTGATCCAGGTTATGTTGGTGCTCTCGTTGGTGAGGGAAATAACTGGCGATCGCGCTATCTAAATTGGACTCATGGATGGGATTGTCCGCCTCCGACTAGCTGTTAATTGTCTGAGGAATCTCGAACGGAGCAGGTTGGTGGAACGTCACAGAATCCAGGGTGCCGGTCTGGGAGCGGCTAATGCAGCTGGTTAGCGCTTGCGAAGCGTAGTGGGTTCCCGACACGAATTGCATGAGAGGTCCGAAGCTCCATGCCGCCGGCGCGCCTAGAATGTGCAAACCGGGAACCGAAGTTTCCAGACCCGCTCCCAAAATCGGATAGCCGTTGAAACAGCGGATGGCCTCCTTAAGTTTCACAGATAAGAAATCGTATTTGGAAATATCAACTCGATAGCCCGTACCGAGCAAGACATGGTCGATGATTCGCTCGCGCCCGTCGTCCAGGCGAACTCTTACATGCTCGCCGACTAGGTCAACCGATTTTACTGAGCATCCGAGGCTGATAGGCACATCACGAAGTCTGTCCACAAGCCAACGAGCGCCGGCGGGACGCACAGCGCGTCGGCGTAAGCGATCCTGTAAGTTGCGAGGAAGACGTCTCACTAAGTCGGGGCGAGCGAGGAGCTGGCTGATGCCAGCGGGTCCGACATCGGTTGGCGCGTACAGAAGCCGTCGAACAAATCCTCCCAACCCGTGATGAAGAGTCTTCGACGCCCAACCCTGCAGCCAGTGGATTCTCGGAGATCGGGTGATTACTTCGGGTTCGCCGCCAGCTTCGCGCAGAAGCGCCGCTGATTCCAGTGCACTCTGCCCGCCTCCGATAATCAAAACTGTCCTACCAGCAAATGTATGAAGGTCGCGGTGTTCGGAAGTGTGAGAGACGAGTGACGACGGCAGGTTCTGGAACTCCGGCGACCGCGATGCGAATGAACCAATGCCAGCGGCAACGATCACGCGACGAGAGTGGAAGATCTCGCCATCATGAAGGATGACGCGGAATCCATTTACGTCAATTTCGATGCGATCAACTTCACGACGATCCAGATCGGGCACTGCCTGACCCTGATACCATTTTCCGTACTCGACGAAACGTTCGAGCGGCACCGGCATGTAAAACTTAACCGTGTTGGCTTGCTGGAATGCTTCTATGCTTAGACACGAATCCGGAGCGGCAATCTGCGTGGCTGTCCAATTGGATCGGAGCAACATTCCGCGTGGCATTTGGCGATCCCAAAATGACATGGGCTGGCCAAATACCCGCACATCGAGGCCTTTCACCCTCCGCAAGTGAGCGGCTGCAGACAGACCGTAGGGACCAGCACCAATGATTGCCACATCACAGGTTGACATCAATTTCCTTCCCAGATGAAGTCGATTCGTTATGGCCAAACCTTGGATGTTTTCGGCCAACTCGGCATCAAGGCAACCATTTCGAAATTTAAAGTTGTCTTACGAGAATAATACAGCAACATCTTAACGGAGGGTTTCCCTCTGTTTAGAACCCGCGCTTAATTGCCAAATAGGGAATCAACGCGAGCTCTGCTAAGCCGGGCATCGGGTCGTCGCGACTGAAGACGGCCTCTTCATCGAAATCGCGAAGCGAGCGAATATAATCGCCGGTATGTAGTTTGCCTTGCAGGATGCTTACCACACCGGTGGGGATATCCGTAATCAAGCGAATCCAGCGGGTTCCAACTTTTCCCCGCGATTGCTCGACCGGTCTGTTCAGCTGGTCCAAAAAAAGCAGATAAGGGAAATCCACGCCAGCACGACGGCCGATCGTGTGGTAACCCCAGGTTCGTCCGTTTACATCCAAGAGACAGTACTGACCGCTTGGAGGATCGTATTTGTATTCCAACTCGACCAGGCCGTAGTAATCGATGGCCCGGAGAAATCGTTGGGAATACTCTTCCAGCAGAGGCATCTCAATGCTCTCAACGTACGTGCTTGATCTTCCGAATTCGATGGGATGCTGGCGCCGGCGGCAGGCGACGAGACTCAAGATGGCTTGACCTCGCTTAAAAAACGAACAGTAGGAAAATTGGTTACCTCCATCGCCAGGAATTAGAGCCTGAATCAGCAACTCGTCGATGGACATGAATCGCGATGCGCGACTGAAGAATTCCTTCAACTGCGAGCGATTGTCGGCGCGCCAGGCTTTGACTGACGTGGCATACACGAAGTGCTCCTTAATCGAGGGCTTGATTACCACAGGAAAAGTTACGGCGAGGTCGTTCAGCTCCCTTATGTCGCGAATCCGGCGCGTGGGAGGCGTCGGGATTCCAAGCCGTTCAGCTAAATCATAGGTGTTTCGTTTGTCCCAGAGATGTTTGATCGTGTTCCAACAGGGAGTCGGAACTCGATAGACTTTTTCCAGATCCTCTTTATTTTGAGAGATAGCTGCGACCGTCTCGTCTCGAGTGGGATAAAGTACCCAACCCTCCAGTCCTCGCCTGCCTGCCAAGTCGAGCAGAATTTCCGCAGTCTTGGCCGCGTCACCGAACGAAGAGACCTTATCTGCAAAAGAGGTGTAACGAGAGAAGCGAGAGATCGATAGTTCATCATCAATCACCCCGACCGGCACTTGGTGGCGGCCTAAACTGCGGGCGATGCCCAGCCCCTGGAAGTCGCCTCCAATCACGACGGCTCCGACGTCATTGGGATGGGCGCGGTAATTCGGATTCATGATCAATTGAGTGAGAGACTTTCTAGGGCACCAGGGAAAGCGAGATTACTTATGCACGTTCTCTTGGGCAACTTCGGCAAGTTCGTACTTCACGCGACCGCCGTCCAAAACAGCGTAGGCTAAGCGAGCCCGTTCTTTTCCGGGACCTTCAATCTCCCAGCCGCCTTCGCGCGACACTACTTTCATCTGGCTCCTAGCCCGCCACCAGCGATCCACATCCCCAGGCAAGGCCGCCCAAATATTTTCGCGAACAACCATCTGGCGGAGGTATTTCAGCAACGCTTCATATACGCTGCGGTTTCTCCGATTGATCAAATAATCCGGGTGGGCGATGAAACACATCAGCCCGTTTCTTTGCCTAATCAAATCCAATTGGGTCCTCCACAGATCTATGGAGTGATCGTTCAGGATATAAAACAACGAATAATCCTGGGTAGTGGTGAGAGGAAGTTCGAGGATTTCACCGACGAAAAACGGCATCACAGTACAGCAGCCGCCACGCTGCGGCTCCAGATGGGCGACGTTTGGGACGGACATGTCGTAGGAAAAGTCGTAGGCGTCGTACCACTCGAGATTACGGTACATCACGCCCGCACGGAAACCGCGCGCGTCATATCTTTTGTTGTACTCATTAATTCTTCTGGCTCGCTGAAGAAATATATCCCGATTCTGATAAAGCTGCCCGTCATGACTGAGGTCATGCACGTTGAATTCACATCCGTGGGCTCGAATCTCCTTTACATATTCTTCCGGCACTTTATAACGCTCTTCCGGAACGACTTGATACGAACCCCTTATTCCGTAGGAAGCGTCAAGGTCCATCAGCTCGGGAGTAAAGTCGCGCCCCGCGGAAGTCTCTACGTCGTGGGTCATGATCAGGCAGCTGGAAGCGCCCTCGGGCCAGAACCAAATGAACGGCACCTTTTTCGTGCCGCTCTTCTCCATGAATAAGCGAAGGAGTTCGTCGTGCAGGTTATCCACGGTGAAATCCACCGGCCATGCCGGGAATGGAAGCTCCTTCCAACTCCGGAGGTAAATTCTTTGCAACTGACGCCGGAATGGAACCGGCAACCACTCGCGAACCAGGTAATAGATCTTGCGGACTATTTTACTCGCGGAGAACGATTTCCTGTCCCCATTCATGTTCCGCCGATAACGTTCGCGGCGCAGATTCTCAATCACTTCAGTAAAATCGAACGGAAGCTGAATCGTATTACCGTCGGCTCGAACGTCTTTGGACGCATCGAATTTGCCCGCGTCTGCTACATCCGCAGAGACGCCTGACCGGTTTCGTCCGTAGCAGATATTCTTATCGCCGAATTCAAAAAAGCCATTTTGTGCGGACGGAGAATCAATCGTTGGAGACAGGCTGCCGAAGGAATCGGCAGGAAGTCGGTAGTAGTCTAAGAGAGCTCGAATCACGATTTGGTCTAGCCTCTTCTGCTGCCCAAATTCAGGGAATTTTCAGGCAAAACAACCGTTAGACTTTGCAATCTGCCGGTTATGAATGGACGTGCAAAAGTCTCTTATGGGTTCGTCTGCAGCAACTTTGTGTCCGATTCCTAACCAATGTGACGATAAATAAGTCTTCCCGTGATCGTTAACAATTTATCAGGCATATACGAAAATATACGTTTTGCAACCTGCAACTTCCAACGATCCATTGAGTCCGTAGCAGAGGATTCAGGAAATTTCCAATACACCAATCTCTCGGGATTGGGCACCCAGTGGTTTTTAAAAGCAAGAAGGCCTAGGTTGTCCTTCTGTGTCCGCCCCATGTCAAATTCCTTGGCTCCATCTAATTTTCCGCGTTCCATAGCTCTCCACAATAGCCAGGGCATCGCCCCGAACCTGTTGAACCGCGTATCGGAACATCCATACTTGTAATACACCACATCTTTGAATCGCAAAGTCAAAATCGCCGCAATCGGATTCCCGTCTTTGTAGGCGAGACGGATGTCCAGCGCGTTGTCCTGGCATTGAATCAGGTTCTGAAACCACGCGAACGGGATCGGAGGCAGATGATGCCGGCGGCGCGTAATTATAAACAGGCTGTAGAACTTCTCCAAAAGATCATCGGACCTACCGCATCTTTCCACCAAGCCCGCTCTTTCCGCCCGCTGAACGCGGCGCTGAACAGAATCTTTGTCGAAACCTTGAAACAAACTTTCCAGATTTGGACTTAGATTAAGCCGATGCAGATAGTAACTTGCCGCCGCCAAAAAGGGGCTGTTTGGCTTCGTTTGGTCGAAATGTGCGTTGATAGGACGAAGCTCGAGATATTTCCATTTTTGTTTAATCGCGGCGCTCTGCAGATATTGGATGAGGAGGTTGGCATCCTCGGCTGAGTCCCAAAGCGGTTCGCAATGGTCCGAAAAAGGTAACGATACAATGCGACGCCCGGTCAGCCAGCTGTCGATGCTACAAAATACCAAGCCATTCTTGAGAGCGCTGTCCGGAGGCGAGGTGGTGAAGGCGATAGGCCCATAGTCATAGGTACGTTGAAGTGCCCTCAGCCAGCCCACCGTGTGGAACACGGAAGCCTTGGGATGCCAGTTCACAAGTTCCGCCCAGCGCGGATCGGTTATAGGATCAAATTGATAAACTTTCATGGGCCCTTTAAAACAATCGCTCGGGCTGGGGTTGGCGATTGTAACTCGAACTCAATGCAAATCCTTCCGTGGCATCAACGTTTTTTCACGGGACCGCCGCAATCACGGTTGCGGGGTCGGGAACTTTCTGATCATGATTTCGTTTCAAAGCGGCTTTGAAATACTCCCGCTCGAGCGGATTAAACACGATCAGCCATGAGCCAATTCCGTATATAGCAGTTGCGCAAATCGCCGAGGCCACCAGAAACGGGTAACTCGGTCGCAGGCCCCAAACCGAAATGGCGATCGCAGCACCCATCAAAAGGCTGCAATACAACAAATTGCGTCCAATGAATCTCATGTAGACGCCGTAGGGGATGGCGTTCACCCTACACACCCACCACGGCTGGAGTACTACCCGAATAAAAAATGCTCCTATCAAGGTGCCCAGGGCCACGCCGAGAATTCCCAGGGGTCGGGCGAGCGCCAAGCTAAACGCGAGATTGAGAAGTCCCTCAGCCCAGTTCGTATAAGTATAAAATCGATGGTTGAACGTCGCGTACAACAAATCGATTGACGGTTTCTGGCATACGTCGAGCAAGACGGCAAGCGACAACACAACAAGAGGCCAGTATGCGTCTTCATAAGCAGGCCCCATCCAACGAGCTATAAAAGGTCTCCCCCAACCAATGAGGGCAAGGCAGATGAAAATGGAGATGCAAGACGAAAGCTTGGTCCCGAAGAAGAAAACCTTCTCAATGCCAGCGCGATCTCCTGAACCGTGAAGCCGGCTAAAAACCGGCTGCAACATGCCGACAGATAAAATTATCATCTGCATGTAGTATTGAGCGAAAACTCCAGCGACTCTGTAATGTGTCACCATCGCTAACCCGATCAAACCTGAAATGACGAGGGGATCAATTTGGAATCGTATGGCATCAGCGATGAACGCGAGAAAGGTGTAGACACTGTAGGAAGAAAGGCTTTTTACTATTTTCAATTGGATGGACTTGGTTTCAATTCTGGCCCAGGAGGCCTCGCGTCTCGCGAACCAAATCTGCAACACGGTAACCGGCAAAGTTGAAATCAAAGTGACCCAAGCCAGCGCCAATAATCCGTCGCCGGCTAGGATTACCCAAACGGTCAGTCCCGTCCGCAGTGCCAAACCGAAGAGGTTTATCCAAGACTGGATATCAAATCGGAATTTTGTAAATAAGACGCCGCCGTAAACCCTTACAGGCAGCCCCAGCGCAGCATTGACTCCCAGGATTGCAATGACGCTTTCGAAAAGGCGAGCGTCGGAAGGATTGTGAGAGAACCACGGAGTGGAAGCCACGATCGCCGCGGTTACCAACAAGGCGATGCCGCCCAGCAGAAGATTGATGCGCAAAGCCGTGTTGAACACGGCACGGCACTCGGCGTCGTCATTCCGCCCAATCGCTATAGACATATATTGGGAAACGGCGCTCGAGAGTCCGAAATCCAATAGACTGTAGTAACCGATGAACGATGCCGCCAGAGCCCAGAATCCGTAGGTTCTGTCTCCCAAGTGATGCACGATAAATGGCATCAGACAGAACGCGACGATCGCCGTGGCAATCAAGTTTCCGATCTGCAGCACGGAACCCGAAAGCAACCTGCGACCTATCGAACGAAATTTCGCAGTCATGGTCTAATCGCAGCTCGGCAAAGAAGGGCCGAAAATGCGCTAGTAACAATATACGTAAAGACCGAGTAGTTTTTATTCATGACGAGTGAAAACTTGTCCGCCTGTGCAACGAAACGTCATTAACAGGAATTGGACTTGAGAATTCTGAAAGGATCAGTCTAGTGGAGAGGCCTTCGCGGCCTCACGATCGGGCATTTCTCGAGGCGATGCCGATCGGAGCAAGTTTGTATAGACACCTATAGTCAACTGGCCGACCACATCCCATGAATGGTTCTCTGTGGCGAAATTTCTTATCTCCTGGCGACGATCGCTCAAGTTTGCGAATAGATCGCTTGCGAAATACCGCTCCACGGTTGTCGCCAAATCAACAGGATCTTCGGCCTTGAACACAAACCCGGACCTGCCCTCCACGATCTCATCTTTCAGGGACCCTACATCCGCAGCCAGAATAGGCACTCCAAAGCTGTATCCCAGACATAAAACCCCGCTCTGATATACGTGCCGATAAGGCAACACGAGAACGTCCGCAGCTTTGAAGTAAAGCTCAGTGTCCTCGTCCGGAATGTACTCTCCTTTCAGCAGAACTCGCCCCTTCTGCACGCCCTGGCGGGTTGCCTGGAGGATTGCGGCCCAGTAGTCTTCGCAGTTGTTCGGCCTACCTGCGATGATCAAGCGATAGTCACCATGGCTCGTAAGAAGATGATTGAACGCATCGACAAGGTACTCGACCCCTTTATAAGGTGTGATAGCTCCGAAGAAGAGAATCGTCTTTTCGTCCTGGCGAATCCCCAATCGCCGTCTGGCGTCGTGTGAAGTAAGCGTCGTGTTTGGGACGGAATTGTTTATCCCAAACGGAATTACAGTGATCCGCGGTCCTCTGGCGCCAAATTCCCCGATCAGTTCATCCTTCATTTTTTTGGTATGAACGAAGATGTGGTCGGCGAGGCGATACTGGATACGTAATGTAAGTCGATTAACCAGCGAGTCTTTGGAATCACGCCTACCTGCATTGACGTTATGAACTGTGAGGACCACTTTTTTCCCCAGCAGCTTGTAGAACAACATAAGGAGCGTGCGATCGAAAACCTCAAACTTGTTATTCCATAGGATATGGAAGATTCTTGGCTTGGCCTGAACGGCGTAGCGAATAAGCTTGGCGTAATACCTGGAAACCCTCGATACTTTCGTTGCGAAACTGGCATTCCGGCTTTGATTGCCTCGTAAATTGAGAAAATTCAATCTGGGGTTACCGTGGAACTCAGGAAAATCCAGCTCGTCGCTACCAATTAAGTCTACGACCGCGCCCTTTGAGATGAGTTCTGTTGCCAAGCCGAATACGTAGGGCCGGTCGCCACCGCCGGTAAGTAGGGACACCGCGACAGCAGGGGTAGTGTTGGACACTTTCAAATGAGTCGATCCAGGTCGGCTTTGATAGCCCATACCATCTTCATACATTTTGAATCTTAAGCATCACACATTTTTGCGATTCGTGTTTTCAACGCAAACAATTGAAATTCATAACGATGAATCGTATGGAAAGTTTCAGAATATTTCCTGGTCTCGCTGCGGAGTTGCAGGCGCGATGTTGGAATGGCTTAAACTCTTCGCCGAATCAAAAAAACATCCTTCCCAAACTTCTACTCCACTACTCCGCCTCCCTTGACATGTTGGAACTTGTGGTCATACCAAGCTTTCCGCAAGTTGCGAAACTTGACCTTTACAGGTTCGGGAAGTTGCTCGGTGAGATCGTGGTGTAAACCGAGACGAAAACCGGCCCGGCCGATGCCGGACATCGGGATGTAGTAACGAGGCACGTCGATGCGCTGAAACCCGTTGGCTTCTTTGAAATGGCTGAGGCTGTCGCCCTCCTTTTTCCCATACACTAACTTGCCGTAGGTCAGGTAGACCACACCGCGTTCGGCGCACGATCGGACCGCTTGAGCTATCAGCGCATTCGTCGGAGATTTGTCTCTATGCTTAATCATAGAAAGAAGATGTAAAATGGTGGCTTGCATTCGAGTTTTGTCGATTACGACTTTGGCGAAGCCAATCATTTTATCGTTAAGAAACGCGCCAATGAAGACGCTGCGATCCAGAAATGTCCCGGCATAAGATCGGGCCCTCTCAATGTCAATTCCGTAATGCGGAAACCGTAGCCCTTGACGCATCGGAGTTTCATTGTAGATTTCGCAAATTCCGTGAAGGAGGGCATCGTCAAACGGCACTTCCCGTACGGCAACCCCGTTTTTCTCAGCCTTTCTAACCTTCGCTCGGACATTGGACTGAACTTGCTCTTTCCACCAATGGTCAAAGGTGGATATGGGAAGTGCGGCGAGGTTATCCCATTCCATTGGATAATCATATTTGGGCGTGGTTTCAGGCGGTTTCTGAAAGAAGGTGAACAGATCGATTCGAATACGCGACTTTCGCAATTCATCAAGCAATGCCCCGAGGTTATCAAAGGATGTAAATTCGTCTCCGTCGAGCCGGGCCGTTCGGATGAGTCTCCCGTGGAGGGCGATGTCTTTGCCACAAATCTTCATAAAGCCGATTTCCTTATGGTACTTTTCAGCCTTCGAGGCCTTTTCCATTGCGTCGGCGGCAATTCTAAACAGAAGCCCAATGAAGTAATCCTCGTTTTGGATAGCTTTGCTGACATGTTTTGTATGACATCTATATAGTTCTATAACTTCGCCAATCGCTCTTCGAGAAGCTCGCAGATTGCATGGCCAATTGTGATGTGCATTTCCTGTATGCGCGGCGTGGATTTAGTTGGAACACGCAGACAAAGATCGCATGCCGCTCGCATCTGCCCGCCGGCTTCCCCGGTCAAGCCGATGACGGCAACCTTGTTTTGCCGAGCAGCTTCAATAGCGCGCAGAATATTCGGACTGTTTCCACTGGTGGAGATCGCTAAAAGCACATCGCCGGGCCGGGCATGGGCGGTCAACTCGCGAGCAAATATCTGATCGTACCCATAATCGTTGCCGACCGCCGTAAGGCTCGACGTGTTAGCGTGCAACGCGAGTGCCCGGAAGGGGCGTCGCTCCAAAAAGAAGCGACCCGTAAGCTCCGCGGCGATATGTTGTGCATCTGCCGCCGAGCCGCCGTTCCCCGCAACGAGCAACTGGCCGCCGGATGCTAACGAGGAGTAGATGAGATCGACCGCGCTCGATACGTCTGCGGCAAGCGTGGGAAGGGTCCTGGCAACCTCCAGGTGTTCGCTCCAGATTGCTTTGATCCTATCTATCTGTTGAGTCGGGGTTGCCACGTTAGTCCTCTTTCGCAACTTTCTCGATTGGTGAAACTGATGCCAACGTCCTCTTATCGTCCGTGTTTTGGATGAGAGGTTTTGTTAGGTGGGACCTAGACTTGCCGAGTTTGAGGCTCTTCTGCACGTTCCTGTATTCCATCCAACGCCAGCAGTAATCAGTGAACTTTCGAGCTACAAAGCTCCGCTTAGAACGCCAGGAACTGTCCTTCAGATGAACACCGTACTCACCAAATCGATTCCAGTTGCGAGCGTCACACACATCGTCGGGAAAGAGAACTGTGACCATTCTGGCCAGGTCTCCGCTTTCAGCCAGAGTGCGCGAAATCAATCCGGGACCGGTTGAATTCAAGACAGAATATTCGTCCTTAATTAGCGGAGGTGATCCGCGCATCATAGGTTTGACCCAACTGGGATCCGCCTGGGCCTTGACACAGTTTTTGATGACCGCCTCAAGAAAAGGATGTCCAGGTGAAGCTCCAAATGCGTAGTTCCCCATTTGCCAGTCCATTCCAAGATTGTTTCGTAGGAAGTGACTTACGGAGAGCGCCTCAAAGGGAAAAACACAGCCGTATTCCAAGAGAGGCGATAGGTTAGAGGCCAGCAACACATCCAAGTCGAAGTAGAAACCCCCATAGCGATACACCACAAGATATCGAAAAAAATCATATCTTTGAATGGGGAATGGAAAGGCGTGAAAAAGTGAGTGGTACTGTGGAAATTCTCGTTGGATAAATTCTTCCACTTGCGCATCGTCGAAAAATAAATATTCATAGTCCGGGTTGAGTAGCCTCATATTCGCCATTACAGCTCGTCCCTGTAATGGCTGATTGATATGTTTCCCGGTCTGAATGATACGCTTTGGAATCTGATCCTGCATTTTGCCTTCTATTCGCAAATGTCTATTGGATGATACAGGAGGAATCTGTTGTGTAATTAAATCGTGTGTCTAAGAAAGTATAGAGGGTACTAAAAAGACATTGGTCGCCGGTCAAAAGATTACTGAGTCACAGTCGCCTCAACGTTCGTCGGAGGGGCGGGCACATTTACCGTTTGCGTGGTCGGATAGGGGTACGTGTAGGGCGTGTAGTACGGCGTCCAGGCACCCGAGCTGGAGCACTGATAGAGTGTATTAGTGTCGGTGGCCCAGTAACCCACGCCGGCCGTGCAAGATGAAGGACGTGCGGAAAGCGTGCCGGTGCCGACCCCGCTTGAGCCGTTAAACGAGGGTGTATAATCGAAATAATCCCGATTTGCCTGAACGGCTAATGGCGCGTCTGTCGTAAGCATAGGCTCTGACGGGGCCTGTGAGCCGGTATTCCCCCACTCATAAATTGGAAACGATGCCTGGTTATGTCCTACTCCTGGCTGGTCTCGAAAGGGGTAAGTTCCATTAGTTGAATCGAAGAAGCGACTCGCCGTATCCCCAGCAGCGAGGCTTGAACAAGTGATGTTGGAAGCCGCAAGGGTATCTGCGTTGACTGCACACCAGCGCGCAGTCATCAACCCGGGGGTAGTCGCGCCGCCTACGTTTGTCCAAGTGCATGTGCCGTCGTTCGTTGTACTACCGGGGGTTTGGTTCCAGGACGGCTCGCCCGCTCCGCTCTTGCAACTTGATCCGCGATTCTGGTAATTCCAATTCCCTGGATTGCTCGATCCAAGAGGCCCCACGGCCACTCCTGTGGCGTATGAGTTCGAAGCAGCCCAATTGGGCGCATTGAGTGTATTAACAGTGGAATTAAAATTGGTCGGATCGCTGGATAGCGGAACCCAGTTCAAGCCAGACAGAGCCGAACCCCATTGCCCAACATCTGTTACTTGTGAAATACGAAAATAACCCAGAGACATAATGGTGTAGGGACTTGTTCCGGTAAAAGTATTGTTGAAAACGAGCTCGGTACCACCCCGAAAATTATGCGGGGACAGAGAGTGTCCTACGTTGTTGGTCAGGGTATTATTGTAAATCTCTTGTAGCGCGGTTGAGCGCCAGTTCCCGCTATCGGTTCCATGACCGCCAGTGTTTCCTATATTGTTTACGGCGTTATAGCGCATCACAATCTTCGCGCCGGCGTAGGCGTCGAAGAAACCCTCCGTGCGCCCCTGAGAGGTTGATGAATTCGTATCCGCATTGTAAGTACAGTTTTCGAAATAAACCGCCTGATTGGAACCAAAGGCAGTGGGATCATTCCAGTTTTGGTAACCTCTCGTCGCACCGTCACCGTATATGACGAATGGCGGGTTCATTCCTGATAGTCCAGTCTCATCCGCCAAAATGTGGTCAACCAGTCCGTAGGAATCAGCTAATTTTAGAAACACGCCACCGGAGTTTGACATAAGATGTAGATGATCAATTCGAAAGGAAACGCTGCCGTGCATCCCTCCAGAGAACCGAATCACACCGTTCGATTCTCCCGGTGTACGGTCTATGAAGGTGAATCCCGAAAGCTCAACAAAATTAGAGGCGGACGTGCCAGTCACAACAAGATTGTCCGCACCATAAGTAAGTGTGATAACGGTATTGTCCGCGCAACTGGTAGTCTGAGTTGTCGGTGTTCCGTTGCACACGGTGGCTCCAATTAGGGTTAATCCTTTTCCGGAAATTTCGACCTGAGACGACCAAGTGCAACTACCAGCCGGCACGATAACCGTATCTCCGCTGGAGGCAGAATTTATCGTCGATTGCACGCTGGTCAGGGAGCAGTCAGGCGCGTTAAGGGTGTTAGCCCGGGCGATTGGGCCGGAAAACGCGCTCAAAAGACACGCGAATAACAGCCACTTTACTATTCTGATCATCGGCTCCGCTCTCTTGAGAGATTTGCAGGTCTTGGGACACCCTTCCAAGCGGGGTGTTCACCTGACATATCTTGCTCCGAGACCACAGCAACTTCATACTGTCCCCGGGGACAGCTTTGGGACGGGTGCGTCGCAAGATTTGGGACTGTTCCGTCCTTGAGTCGCTGGTTTTCAATGTTGTCACTTATGGGTTTGGAAGTCATTCGTGCCTTTAATCAGACCTCCACCACGTTATGTGTCTTTTTTCGGACGATCCGGTCGTGAAGCTACCAATGGCCCCCTGACCGCGACCGTCGACCAACGGGCGCGCGGAGTACCATCGCCAGTTCCGTTCGAAAGTGTTGTCCGGGCCGAGTTCTTATCCGGGTCAGCTGAGCGCAGCCTTGCCTCGACTGATCTATTATTTCCGAGAGAAGCGTTGCGGAATCGCGCGGTAGGCATCCCTCTTTCAAGCGCCCCCACACTAGGCATCCGAGATTCTTCAGGCACAGGAATGCCAATTGCTACCAAAAGGAAGATGCTCCACACGATGTGAAACTTGAATGCTGCCTCGGTAACATTGTAGAAGAGAATAACAGTCCATAGAGCCAGACTGAGCGAAGTCAATGAAACATTAGGCGTGAGGTCTTTCCAAATTTTCCGGTAGCTCGCCATTAGAAATCCGCAGAGAAGAAACAGCCCGGTCAAACCCAAGTTTAAGTACACCTCGAGATAACCGTTATGTGCCTCATTCAATCTGCCAAACTGCTTCCAGATAGCGTTGACTCGAGGACCAAGCCAAAAGCTTTCGTAACCCGTCCCAAATAATGGATTCGTTTTGGTAGCGAGCAGAGTTTCCCATATAAGTGTTCTGTCCGTGAGTGTCGGGTCCCGTCCGACGGCCCCGGCTACATCGGAATTGATATCGAAGCCGAATGCCAGAATAAGGTACAGAACGAAAAATGCGGGAATGGCCACCTTGAGGATGGTGAGACGCCGCTTGAATAACTTGCTGTGAACCGCTGCGATGATCAGGCAACCGAGCAGCAGACAAACGCGAGAGGTCGCGCTATTCGCAAGATTTAACACCCAAAGTGTCATAGCTATGAACACAAGGTTCAGCACGATGATCCGTTTCGTCTGGCGTTCCTTGCGCTCGGGCCAGCGGACCAATGTATCCCAGAAGAAGAAAAGGCCGCTGACCAGACAGAGGGCGCCGAGATCGTTCTTGCCCGTCGTGGGCCCGATGTACATTACGGCGCCCGTCCAAAAGCTATAGTATCTGCCAATCAACGGAAAATACTTGATGAGCACTATGGCAAGCGGGATCAGCAAATAGCAAAAACGCCGGAGCACTGTTCGCAACGCCTCAATTGGATGAGGGTCCGTCAACACCACAAGGACCATCAGGTAGTTACCCAGATCCCGGAACCACCGCTTGAAGGCGACAAACGGGAAATCGGACCAGAGCACGCTCATAAGCGCGAAGATGATGAATGCCACCAAGAAAAAGTTCCGCGTCAGGAAGCCGCCCCAGTTAAACGATCGCGAAAGCAAGATGACGATCGCAAGCAGAATCAAAATGGAGAAGACGGCGCGGTCTACTGGATTCCCTTCTTCAAAAGCCCCGGCCGCCGTTCCTAGCTGTCCTTCGAGCCATTGCGAAGGCAGCCGCGATCCCACAATAAAGATCCAGATTAAGGGAACCCAGAGGGCCAAGCTGGTCCCGGGCTCTTTGGCGGGATCAAACCGTAGGAGAAGGAGTAGTAGTACAAACCAAAGAAGGAGTGCTATTGATGAAGGCATCTTTAGTGTTTGGCAGTACCGCTCTGGGAGTCTTTCGAGGCGCGCAACAGCGCTGGACTCGCGTTGTCGGTTTAAGGGATCGAGTAGAGCCAAATGGATTTTCCAACTGACGCGACGGGTTTATAAGCTTCTAGCCACGAAAATCCGCCACAGCCAACAGAGGGCTGACTCATCTCCAGATCATATAAGCTGATAGCAACCCATCCGGTTGTGCGAGCGCACGGGGCCAAGACATCAAACGGCGGGAGATTCATTTGCTTCAGGTCGGCGCTCCCGTTGTAGGCGATCGAGACGTGGTGCACGCCCCAGGCGTGAAGGTCGTTGCTCAACCGAAGCAGATCCTGACCCCAGTCGAGATCACTGTCCACCAGGATACGTTCCGGATGCTTGCCGGCGAATTCATTGAAGTAAGCCAGGTTATCAGGCTGGGCCATTGCGCTTGAAGCCAGCATCCACGTCGCCAAGCCTATGGCCAGGATCCGACCCAGCCACAGTGGGCGTTGAACTTGCCAGAGTCGCATTAACCCGAATCCAGCAAGGATGGCCAGCAGGGGAAATATCGGCAAAATATGCCTCAGGCCAATATTGAATTTGGTTGGCAGCGAAACCAGCATTAGACCCAGAGCTGAGGCTACAGGCACTAAGATTCGCCAGTCGTGTCCGTCGTTATTCCATTTCATGATTGCCGCGAAGATACCTATGATGGTCAGAATGAGAAATGCAATTGGGGTTTTGACGAGTAGCGCTACTGGAAAAAAATACCACCACCCTCTATTTCGTACTTGGCCTAGTAAGTACATATTGGTGGTCCCAGAAGTTCTGGCTCCCGCCTGTTTCATACCAATGAAAAATTCCGGGACGGGTAACGGTGCTTTCTCAACCACCTCATAGGATAGCGAATGCAATTTTGCTTGGTGTTCGAATAGGTGGTCGACGAACTGATGGGGCCTGCTCGCGGGACCCGCTACGGGGTGGAATGAAAACCGATAGCAGGCAAAGACGACTAACGCGCACAGTAAAGCAGCCAGCCCCAACCGTCTGAGTCGAGGACTTATTTCTGCGCGGCGCTCTCGGACAGTTGTCTCACCGCCGAAGGACCAGCACAAAAGTATTGCCGTGCCGCACGCCGCCAAAAACAGAAGTGCGGAGAATTTGCTCATGATCGCGAGGCCCACGCTTACACCTAAAAATAAACTGTGGGCCGTGGTAGGTCGCTCAAGCCAAATCGTAAAGGCAAAAAGGGCAAGCACGAACGTAGCCGCCAACGGGATGTCCGTCGTTGCGACCCCCGCGTGACCCAAGATGGGAGGCACGGTGGTGAACAGACCCACCGCGGCAACGGCCGTCCAGCTGTCGAATAAACCGCGCGTCCAATACCACACGACCCATGCAGCCAGCAGAAAGAAAGGGAGTACGCCCAAACGGGAGAGCGCGAGATTGTGAAGATATCGGCCACGAGCAGCAAAAATGGCATTGCCCGTTGCCAATGCGTCTGGGTTTGGGTCCTGACCATTAATACGAATCCCGCTTAAATAAGGACCCATCGCGACGGCAACGCGCGCTAAGGGAGGATGGAGATCCTCGTAATTATAAGTACCTAGTTGCAGCCACTCCATACCGCATGCCACGTGCACTGCTTCGTCCCAGGTCTGGTTAAATACGCTATATGTAGAAACAATCCGGGCGACAGCAACAGCCAACAACAGCACAAGAATGCCTGCCTGCAGGCGGCCGTAACTCCTATTGTGATCTGCGTCCATCGGACTTATTCGAAGAATCTATTTCGCTTAGGGATTTCTAATCTGGAAATGCGGCTACAGATCCCAGCCAACACTACGCGCTGAACCGTTCGTGCGACGCCGCACTTTCTGAATTTTGCGTGAAAGCAGCATTAAGATAATGGAGGGATAGCTGTCACCTAAAGCCCTTAACCGGCCCATCCTCTGAAATGCCGGCCCTAGCCTGAAATCGTGAATCTTGGCTGCAACAGATGAATAATAAAGCAGCCGCAGCCACTCGCGAATGGGTTGCTCATATTTCGTTCCGATGACTTCGGGCATTTCTAACCACTTGGCAAATCGCCGCTCCAGGCTGTTGTACTTTCGGTCATCTCTGGTAGCGAAATAGTGGGAGAGCGGGAGCGGCCGCGATGGCGCCCTGTCCATGCGCACGAGCGGTTCCGCGGCGAAGCAGAATTTTGTTTTAAAACTCAATCGAAAAAACAGGTCGGTGTCCTCGCCTATCGCCATCGCCTCGTCAAATCCCCCGATCTCCTCGACGAGAGAGCGTCTAGTCAGAAGGCTCGAGGTCTGAAATGGTTGGATTCCTGCTATGGTG